>OMFM01000950.1_pt1 | contig 9737 bp, 7 predicted proteins | sample 1645661 | NCBI WGS metagenome assembly OMFM01 (sample SAMEA103958128, study PRJEB25191) | human gut metagenome | reverse complement strand
GAGAGTTGCAGAACTGCAACAAAAATAAAAATCACTAAACCTCATCACCATGGGAACAGCAATCGAAGCCTCCGAACTGATCATTAACAGCGACGGGAGCATATTTCATCTCCACTTAAAGCCCGAACAACTGGCCGGGAAAGTCATTCTCGTAGGAGACCCAGGACGCGTGGCCACCGTAGCCGCACACTTCGACGCGACGGAATGTGAAGTGAGCAGCAGGGAGTTCCACTCCATTACCGGACAGTATGCCGGCAAGCGCATTACAGTGGTATCGACGGGTATCGGATGCGATAACATTGACATTGTCATGAACGAACTCGACGCCCTCGCCAATATCGACTTCACGACGCGCACTGTCAAGCCCACACTGACACAATTGGAACTCGTCAGAATCGGAACCTGCGGCGGCCTGCAACCTTACACGCCAGAAGGTACCTACATCGCCAGCGTCGAGAGCATCGGATTCGACGGCCTTCTGAACTTCTATGCCGGCCGCGACGCCATCTGCGACACAGCGCTCGAAAAAGCCTTTGTCAACCACATGGGATGGCAGGGAAACACCTGCATCGCCCATCCCTACGTCGCACCTGCCGACAAAGAACTCCTCCACCGCATTGCGGCCGACGACATGGTGCGTGGCCTCACGGCAGCCTGCGGCGGTTTCTTCGGTCCGCAAGGACGGGTGCTGCGGATTCCACTGGCCGACCCGCACCAAAACGAGAAGATAATGGCATTCGAATATAACGGCCTGCGTATAACAAATTTCGAAATGGAAAGCAGCGCCCTCGCCGGACTAGCCAAACTGATGGGACATAGAGCCATGACCTGCTGCATGGTCATCGCCAACCGCGTAGCGGGAAAGGCCGACCCCAACTACAAGAATTCTATCGATGGCCTGATCCGTTTGGTATTGGACCGCATCTGACCGTTCCACCACCTACACAGACAGGAGCCCCGTGCACTCGCCGCAAACGACTGCACGGGGCTTTTTCCTTGTCCATCGCATCCTTCAAACGCACAAGCACGTCGCAAGCCAGCTCTCATGCACACAAAAGCATGGAGTTCCACAACTAATGCGCCTGCATGCCGCGCACAAGTGCCCAAAGACCTACTGACGATACGGAACCGCCGCATAGTGGACGAGACTGCCTCGTCGTGAGGTGACAGACGAGCATTATTAATGACACCCTAACGGACAGCAACACCTGTCGGACAAAATGCCCTATTAGACAACCGGCATCGCTGCACTCGTCTGATAACGAGAATTACCTTACCAGCCAGGTTGATGGGAATCTCCGTCGTGACAAAATCCTCCCACGGACTGAAAGGCATCGCAAACGCACTGACAAAATCCGCCTTCACAGTCTGGAATACTTTTAATCATTAATGGTGGGATCTATTAACAGACAGCCAGATAACACTGCGCCAGCCTCTGCGTCAATAAAAAAGCGGGAGGATCCGCCACCATGGCGAATCTTCCCGCTAAAAATGGATAAACTATACTTTCGGATTAATCCTCAGGCAGAGGGGTCGGCTCATTCGAAAAATCAGGACGGGCAAACGTCTGAATCTTCGTATTGATGATTTCTTCAACCATCTCGTCGCTGACCTCTTTCAGGCCAAGGTCTTCCATGTCTTTCTCAAACTCGTCGCGCATATCCTGCGTCAGGCAATAGTAGGAGCTTGTGTAGTCGCTCGCCCAGCATGCAATGAGACGCAAGAAACCGAATTTCTCGAAGTATGGATAAAGATTGTATCCACTACGCAAAGAGGCCACACGGATGTAGTTGAGGATGTATGGCACAATGTTGCTGCGTGCATTCATTCGCTCATTGATGTATTCTTCTGTGGTCCATACAGAGTTCGGGTATCTGCTTGTAAACTCGCTGACATCCGTCTTCTGGTTCTGTACGGAAGCCAAGAGGGCATACTTGTCATGGTGGCGCGTATTCTCAGGCAATAACGTAGACACGTCTGGCGTAGCCTTTCCACGCTCGTCAGTGGTGCGGATGAGTTCATAGACGTCAAGCTGGTAATCGTGGTCACCTTGCAGCGTGAAGTAATTGTGCAGCATATAGAACGGCATCACGTTGTTAATCTGGTTGAGGTTAATTTCGCTCATCGAAAGCGAACGGTCAACATTCACCGGATTCTGGTTCTGTGTGAAATCACCAATGGTAGCTGCACCGGAAGGCTCACGCATAGAGTAGACAATACTATCTTTCATCGATTCAGCCATCTCAACCATCTTCGGGCTCCATCCGTAGTTTGCAGCCACGGTGTTGCGTTCCTTATATGCACGGCTTCGACTCATGCTTCCGTTCCGCGTCACGAGTTCGCTGTTGCTGTAAATGACGTAGTTCTCGAAGAATGCTCTCACGTTAGCTTCGAGCGTGCTCACCACACGGTTGGCATTGTCTTCACCGCTCACGTATTCAGGATAAGTATTGGGAACGTATCCCATACGGAGCAAGTTGTAGACAGAGTTCATGTTATTCGAACTCTCAGCCAAGTTCGACCAACAGAAGTATGGATTCATCTGGTGCTGGTGGCCCCACTCGTGGCTGAATCCCCAAATAGCATCGGAATCATGATAACGCATGCTATTAGGATTCAGGACGCGATACTGCGTATCGTACATGAATGTCACGCCCATACCGCCCTGATACATGTAGTAGTCGTAGTTCACAAACGCTAAAGTCTTGTTCTTCGGCACGCGACCGAACTTTTCGAAACCTATCAGATAATGCTCCCAAGCGATGAGGCTGTCGAGAATGTTCATCATCTCAACATAACGGCCAGTGGTGTACTGCTTCAAGGCGCTGACTTCCCAGCACGAGTGAACGCGGTCTCCATTGAGGTCAATTGTAGTGTAGCAAGAGTTATCAAGTATCTGCTGCAGTTCATCGTTCGACTGATACGGAGTCAGGTAACCGTTCACCTGAGCATTGACGAAGTGCACCTTCACGTCGGAAGCGCCATCGGGATTGCTGCTGTAATAGGTGATATAAGCCAAGCCTGGCCAATCGCTCGTCTTGTCGATGATGTTGATACCGTTACGGAGTGCATAAGTTTCACTCTTATACCAATACTTTCCATCTGCGTTATAATCGGAATCTTTCTGCGGCGACCAACCAATTACACGGAGGCCTACGGATTTATCTTCGGGTATACCGTCAACGATGACAGCCGTCTTACCTTGGGTCAACATGATACCCGTCACACCTTGGATTTGATCATAGAGCTTGCCAGGAGTACTCCATTCGGCAGAAAGCGTTTGCGGGTCAAGCAGGCACTCGTACGAACCAACGCGGAACTTCGTATCGTAGTTACCAGAAAGAATCTTTGTAGCCAAAGTACGAATGAACGGATTGCTTAACGTGTCGAGGTTGGCTGCTGTAAAATCATCAACAAGCTCGGTCATAAGTTTATCTTTGAAGATATTGGATCCGGGCACTTGCTGATTAACACCGAATTGCATCTCAGCGCATGAAGCATATGGGCCACCGCCGTTTTCGTCACCTCCGGAATAAACGCGGAACTCAATCTGCGTGGGATTGATGAGCGGCGTGTCAAACTCCACACTACGTGCTGAACTCGACTTCTCGAAATCGAGTGTCTTATATGGCTGCGAGCCGTCATTGCCATCGCACTTCACATAAATCTCTACCTCGCCGAAATTACCGTTTGTTCCGCTCTGACGAGGAATATAATTAATGAAGTCAATCTGATCGACATTCGTGAAGTTATAGGTCAAGATGACCGGATTGCTACGCGATACGCTGAAACCGGGATACGGACTATGGTAAATGGTCGACAAGTCGTCGTCATAAGTCAACGCAACACCATTGTTGCCTTGGTGGGCATTATCTGATGCGCTTGACGGTTTGATCCAACGCACAGGTTCCAGCGTGCTGGCCGTACCGTCGCCGCTTTGGCTCACAACGAGCGTACGGCTCATTGGATCTTCGCCAGTAGTGTTGAACGTCACGTTGCCTTTGCGCGTCACGCGATCAAGGTTCTGGCTCACGTGCACATACACATTGTCGTCACTTCCTTTACGCACCGTAACCCAATCTGCGTCGCTTGACACATTGAAGTCGCCGTTCGTATGTACATTAAACATAAGGGTGCGTTCGCGATAGTCTACGCTCTGTTTCGTCGGTACTGCCAAGACGGGCAACGTGCTTTCCGTAGCCACTTCCTGCGCTACTACACCCATTGGTCCGGCTGCAAGCAAAGCTGCAAGACCGATCTTGATGCATTTCATTTCTTTCTTATTCATGATTTGTTTCTTTTCTTTCTTCTATGAATTAAAGAGCGACTTTCTTGTCACCAACCAAGAACACACCCTTACCGAGCTGGACCGTGGTGCCGCTTGAAGTCACAACGCCCTGCCACATAAGCTGACCGGCAGCAGAATAGATGCGTACAGTCTCGCGGGCAGGAGCAGTCATCGTTACGCTCGTGCCGTTGACAGTTACTTTCAGACCATTGTCAGCCGTCGTGATGTCGTCGATTCCCGTCGCGATAGTCGGATAGACTGCGAACGGAACGCTCTCAAGCACGAAACCGTCAGCGCGGTAGGGATTATCACGCGGCTCTATGCGACAAACAACACGGTCAAAGGCTTTCTTGAAAGTAAGCTCATTAGAACGGAGCGTGTAATCGCTGCCACTGGTCAAGCGGGTCTCGCCTCCATTCTCCATGGAATAAACGCGTACCGTCACTCTGGCAACTGATGAGCTCTCACCTGCAAAGAACATATAATCCGAAAGGTCAAGAGACTTGATTCCATCGTCCTCGGAGTCGTCAGTCAAAAGGAAATCAAGTTTTTCTTCAACACCCGGATTAAGCAGGTCTGCGAGATCAAACGGCGCCTGAGTGGCATAGCTAAACCAGTCAGGAATAGCATTGCGCGACGGAAGGGATGCAAACGTCAACTTGTTGTTGTTGCAGTCATAGGCTTCCAGCGTGGCATTCTCCACTAGCTTTGTGGGTAACGTCACTGTTTCGAGAGCGTTGTTCGCGCAATAGATACCTTTTATAAAACCAGCTTGCGACAGGTTGAGACTGCGCAGGCTGTTATTCGCAGTCACCACATCGCGCAGTTCTGGCAGTTCTGAGCCGCTGATTGTCAGTGATGTCAGCTCATTGTTACTGCACACCAGCGCGCCCAACTCAGGCGAACTAACTGTAAGCGAACGTAAAGAGTTATTACTGCAATCCAGATAGTTCAACTGGGTTTGCGAACTAATGCTCAGCGAAGTCAGTTCATTGTTGGACACGTCAATGACTTCAAGCCCCGTCACACCTGTCAGCGTAAATCGGCGCAACGAGTTATCCGACGCATAGACACGCTTGAGGTTCGGTGTCTGCGTGTTAATGGTCATCGTCGTGATCTCGTTGTTCGAGCAGTTAAGATCTTCCAAAGCATCCCCTCCGTTCAGTGAAAGAGTGCTGAGTTCATTGTTCGAACAATCCAAGGACACGAGATTCGGAGCCTGGTTAATCAAGATGCGGCTAATACCGTTGCCTGCACAATTGAAAGAATACAGACCATCACCGGCACTCACCACGATGTTGGAACCTTTCACTTCTGCGGTCACAGTATCCGTCTCATAGGACACAGGCGTGCCATCGCCCCAATCAACGGTGATGCCTCCGTGGACATGATTCGTGATCAGCGTCATTGTTTCCCCGGCGCTTTTCGACGTAGTCAACTGGATAGTCTGGTCTTGTGCCAAAACTGGCAAACCGAGACTACATACTGACACGGCGGTCAAAAAAAGTAATCTTTTGTTTGTCATTACAATATAAGTTATTGATGGATGATTTAGAGTTAACATTGCAAAAGTGCGAATAAATCGCGGACTGACAAGCATGTCCCGCCTTTTTTTATCTTTTTTGGGATAATTTAGCCGTCAAGGAAGAAAGCGACACTTCCCTTTTTGGTCAAATATCTTTGCCGTCAATAAAAATATCACTACTTTTGCCTCAAACAGTCAACTTAAACGAATTAATATCATGAGAGTAATCATTGAGCCTACTTACGAGAAGTTGTCCGAATGGGCAGCCAACTACGTCGTAAACAAGATTAACGCCGCCAAACCCACTGCCGAAAAGCCCTTCGTACTGGGTTTGCCCACCGGGTCGTCACCTATCGGAATGTACCAAGGCCTCGTCAAAGCCTGCAAGGAAGGCCGCGTAAGTTTCAAGCACGTCCTGACGTTCAACATGGACGAATATGTGAACCTTCCGGAGGAACACCCTGAAAGCTACCACTCCTTCATGGCCAAGAACCTCTTCGACCATATTGACTGCCCCAAGGAGAACATCCACATCCTTAACGGCAATGCGGCCGACCTCGACGCCGAGTGCGCTCATTATGAGGAAATGATAGCCCAAGCCGGCGGCATCGACCTCTTCATCGGGGGTATCGGTCCCGATGGACACATCGCGTTCAACGAACCGGGCTCATCACTCACCTCGCGCACCCGCGTCAAGACGCTGACAACCGACACGCGCATCGCCAACTCACGCTTCTTCGGCGGCAATCCTGACAATGTGCCCGCCCACGCACTGACCGTTGGCGTCGGCACAGTGATGGCAGCACGCGAAGTGCTCATCCTCTGCAACGGCCACAACAAAGCCGCAGCGCTGAAAGCCGCCGTCGAAGGCAGCATTACGCAAATGTGGACCATCTCGGCCTTGCAACTCCATCAGCACGGCATCATCGTCTGCGACGAGGCCGCCACGGACGAACTTAAACACGGGACCTACAAATACTTCAAGGATATCGAGAAAGAGAACCTCTGATCTCACGGCGTGTAAGGGCATACTCACAACCCGGAACACGCGACACATAAAAGGCTGCCGCTTGCGCCACACTGGCGGGCGACAGCCTTTCACTTTCTTCACTCAGAACCCGAACACCTCCCATTCCTCCCTACATGGCACAACAGACCGCCAATCCTTTTGCCCGGCCACTTTATATCATGACGAAGCCGGCAGGTGCACTTTGCAACATGGCTTGTGACTACTGTTATTATCTCGAAAAGTCCAAGCTCTATCCCAATAATCCGCGCCACGTCATGAGCGATGAACTGCTCGAACGCTTCACGCGCGACTACATCGCCATGCAAACCACGCCCGAGGTCCTGTTCACGTGGCACGGTGGCGAAACGCTCATGCGCCCGATTTCGTTCTACAAGAAGGCGCTTGAACTACAAAAAAAGTATGCCGGCGGGCACACCATCAGCAACGCAATCCAGACCAACGGTACCCTCATCACCCGCGACTGGGCTGAATTTTTCAAAAAAAACAACTTTCTTGTCGGCCTATCATTAGACGGACCGGAAGAGTATCACGACGCATACCGCCGCACGCGTAACGGCCGCGCCACGTTCCTCCAAGTGATGAAAGGCGTCCAGTGGCTCAATCGTTACGGCGTTGAATGGAACGCCATGGCGGCCATCAACAACCTAAACGGCGCCCACCCACTCGAATTCTACCATTTCTTCAAGGAGATAGGCTGCCAATACATCCAGTTCACTCCTGTCGTGGAACGGTTCTACCGCCATCCCGACGGCCGTCTGCTCGCCTCGCCCGTTGACGGTGCCACGGCCGAACTGGCGCCTTTCTCCGTCACACCGGAACTTTGGGGAAATTTCATTTGCACCATCTTTGACGAATGGGTTCGCAATGACGTCGCCCAATTCTACGTCCAGCTGTTCGACTCGACCCTTGCCGGATGGATGAACGTTCCCCCTTCGGTCTGCTCCATGGGCGAGACGTGCGGCCACGCCGCCGTCATGGAGTTCAACGGCGACCTTTATACGTGCGACCACTTCGTGTTCCCCGAATTCCGCCTCGGCAACATTTACGAACGCAGCCTACTCGAAATGATGAACAGTCCCGAACAACAGCGGTTCGGCGAGAACAAGCGGGACCTGCTCACCGACCAGTGCCGCCAGTGCGAATATCTTTTTGCCTGCCACGGCGAGTGCCCGCGCAACCGCTTCGTCCTATCGGCAGACGGACAGGAAGGCCACAACTACCTTTGCGCAGGCTACCACCGCTTCTTCGCACACGTAGCCCCGTACATGGACTTCATGAAATACCAACTCATGCACAACCAGGCGCCAGCCAAAGTCATGAAGTGGATACAAGACGGGCAGCCTGAATATCGGAAAGCATAGAAGGCCGGCACGCCTCACCTCCCCGGTCTGCTAGGAAGCCTGTAATGCTGTCACCAATGAGGCGTGCGCAACACCGCGCAACGACCCGACGTGACAGAAAAACGGGACGGCTGACAGAAAATGCTGAAACAGCGACAGAAAAAACAGTCGGCCGTCACGCTTCAACCCGGAAGGCAGACCCAATACAAAGCCGGCTGCGGAAGAAAGGTATGAACTCCTAATCCGCAGCCGGCTCATTATTTTCTTATTCTCATAAGCATCACTCCCACTCGATCGTAGCTGGTGGTTTCGACGAAATATCGTAACAAACGCGGTTCACTCCGCGAACGTGGTTGATGATGTCGTTCGAAACTTTCGCCAAGAACTCATATGGCAAATGAGCCCAGTCCGCCGTCATGGCGTCTGTACTGGTGACAGCACGAAGCGCGACAGCCCGTTCATAAGTCCGTTCGTCTCCCATCACACCCACGCTGCGCACGGGAAGCAGGATGACACCCGCCTGCCACACCTGGCCATACAGTCCCCACTCTCTCAATCCACGGATGAAGATGTCGTCGGCGTCTTGCAAGATGCGCACCTTTTCTGGGGTGATATCGCCAAGGATACGCACGGCAAGCCCCGGTCCGGGGAACGGATGGCGATCGATAAGATGCTCGGGCATATGAAGCTCGCGGCCGACACGGCGCACCTCATCCTTGAAGAGCCATCGCAGCGGTTCGCAAAGGCGCAGGTGCATTTTTTCGGGCAATCCGCCCACATTGTGGTGACTCTTGATGACTTTGCCTGTGATGTTGAGGCTCTCGATGCGGTCGGGATAAATGGTGCCTTGTGCCAACCAACGGGCATCGGTTATCTTGTGCGCTTCGGCATCGAAGACCTCGATAAAATCGCGGCCGATGATTTTACGCTTTTGCTCAGGCTCGGTCTCCCTCCAAATCCTTGAAGAACTTCTCGCTGGCATCCACGCCAATCACGTTCAGTCCCAGGCATTCGTAGTCGTGCATCACATTCTTGAACTCATTCTTGCGAAGCAGTCCGTGGTCCACAAAGATACAGGTCAAGTTCTTGCCGATGGCACGATGCAGCAACACGGCGGCTACCGAAGAATCCACACCGCCACTCAGTCCCAGGATAACTCGGTCGTTGCCAAGCTGCTCCTTCAGTTCGGCCACAGTAGTATCTACAAACGATGCGGCGCTCCAGCTCTGGCTGCAACCGCATACGTCCACCACGAAGTTGCGCAGCATCTGCGTACCGTCCTCGCTATGAAATACTTCCGGATGAAACTGAACGCCCCACGTTTGCTCACCTTCCACATGGTAAGCGGCAGCCCTCACGTCGTCCGTGCTGGCGATCACCTTGAAATTATCCGGCAATACGGTAATCGTATCCCCATGAGACATCCATATCTGTGAACCCACATGGATCCCTTTCAGTAATTCATCCTCACCATCAATGTGCGACAAATTAGCACGTCCATACTCACGTGAATTAGCCGGTTCCACATTACCTCCGGATGTATAAGCTAGAAAC
>OMFM01000947.1_pt1 | contig 9801 bp, 15 predicted proteins | sample 1645661 | NCBI WGS metagenome assembly OMFM01 (sample SAMEA103958128, study PRJEB25191) | human gut metagenome | reverse complement strand
AAATTTAATCTTATGAAAAATGAAAATTTAATTGAAAGAAAAATCGAAAAAAGGTATTACAGAAACTTTTTCAATAAATTTTATGACACATTGATAGCTTTCAAAGACCCAAAACATGAATCTATATTGGCTACATTGGACGATATAGATGATGCCTTTATCAATACTGGAGAACTGGTTTTCCAAAAACTTTATAGGTTGCTTAATACCAGAAAACCTGGCAAAATAACCGATTATGAACTATATTGGGATTCAGAAGAAGACCATTTCTACCTAATGGAAACTGCCAATAGGGAAGATGAGGACGATTACCTATTAATGTTCACCGAATTCACATTTAATAACCGAACAATAACAATTTACACTGAAAAATAATATGGAACCTATAACTAATTTTGACCAATTCCCAGATAGAGAACCACAATTCAATTCTCTTCTCCAAAACCTAGAATCTGAATCAAAAGATACTACCATAGACAAGTTAATGGGTATAATAAGCCTAATATATATTGAACATGAAAGTTCATATATGTACAATATAACATTTATACCTAATCCAGACTTGGAAATCTCCAATAAACTTGGAGGAGGCCTAAGAGAAGAATTCAAGAAATTTTCTCTAAGGGTGGCAGCTAATATGGGAATACCACATAAACCGGTAATATACAACCGAGACCTAATATTCACAATAATTCTTTCAGGAAATCTATAAAATCAACTAAAAATCTCAATCTTATGGAAACTAAACAATGTACTAAATGTGGTAGAATTTTACCAATTTCAGAATTCCAACTTAATAATAAAACTCCAGATGGGTTAACCCATATATGCAAAAATTGCTCTCAAAGAGGCAAAAAGAAAAAAAACTTCCAACTCTATGAAAAGGGCAATGAAAACTCTAATCCACTACTCAAAGATTTTACACCCAGAGAATTAATCCAAGAATTAAGAATCAGAGGGTATAAAGGAGAATTAACATTTATACAAACCATTAAAATATAAAACCTATGAAAACCTATATCACTACCTCAGATAATAAAATCTCATTTGAGTTATCAAATGATAATGGACAACAACATGAATTAGATGTCAACTATTTACCATGGAAAACAGAACTAATAAATATCGCTACACTAATATTAAAGAATACCCAGAGATTTAATATACAAAGTTTTATAAAACTAGAAAATCAAAACTTTGACCCTAATAAGGTATATAACACCCTAAATATATCTATACCAATCACAAAAGAGATTATTGAAGAGGTAGCATATACTAAAAAAGATATCATAGATAACTTTCTAGATATAGTCAATGAAAACCTCCTATTATTCACTGAAGATAACCATATAGATATAACCATAGACAAAAAAATCCATATAGAAAACCTCCTCAACCAAATAAAAGAAACCTTAATCTAAAAACCCAGATAGGTATATAGGGAAAATAAACCCCCTATATACCTATCCCCTAAAACAACAACCAAATGATAATAATCTTCTCAGCCCTAATAATTTACCTAATCATAACCCTAACATACCTATTTATAACCCTACCCAAAGAATCAAATCCCATACCCAGATTCCTTTCTAGAACAGGTATAATTTTCTTTCTTAGTATTCTTTATATACTTATATATAACTTTCTTCCACAAAATCCAAGAACTCCCAATCCCATAGCCCAAAAAACCCAAGAAAAACCCCAAAACAAAAAAAACCCAACCATATATCCACAAAACAAAATCCCCCAATAACTCAATAGCCCCCCCAAAACAAGAATATATTAAAAAACCTATATTAATAAAAAAGGTAACCTATATAACCATATCTTTATATCAATTAATAACGACCAAAAACCTCCTATCGGAAAAAGGCTTATATTGAATATATATTTAAGTTCAAACTAAGAGAAATCATAAGGTGCCCCCATAATTTCCCCCATTAGAGCCCCCAAAAATGCTGAAATGACTATGTTTTTGCTATACGTATGGCCGTCTGGCGAGCTTTTGAATTTTTACTTCCGAAGGGCCCCAATTCTCTTTTTCAGGATAGCCAATTGGCCAGCATTTGGAATACTTTAAGAGCCAAAAATAAACACGTATCTTTAAGAGGCCATCCGAGGCTAAATTTGGGGCAATTTTAGGCCTTTTTAGGCTCATTTTTGGGCAATTTCGGTACCGAAACATAAAATAGGCTTAGATAATTCGGATCATTGATAGTCAGTGAGTTAGGTAATTTAGGTACCGAAAGTGGGCCTACCTAAAATAAAAAGCTTAATAAAAAACTATAAAAAAGGCTTAGAAAGGCAAAAATTGGGGATACCTAACTAGCTGATAATGAGCGATCCGAAAGGATTGCGAGAGCTTTCTATAAGGGCGTTAGAAAGGGCAATTTCGGTACCAAATTAGGCAAGGTTAGGCTCGGGGATTTTTGGCAATTTAGGCTCAGGATTTATTAAATTTAGGTACCTAAAAAGGCAATTTAGGCAATAAAAAATTAGGGTTCAGGCAGCCTAAAATTTAAAAATTCAGGTACCCCGGGGCAATAAATTTAATAAAATTTGGGGCTCTAGGCTCGGCAATTTGGGGCCTGATTTTATTAAAAATTTAATCTGGGCTCAGGCATGTAGGCCTACCTAAATTTAAAAAATTAGGCTCAGGAACCCAACCAATAAAAATACCTCATTAGAAATTTAATATTAAAAACGCCCTTATAATTATACTAAAATTAAATTTAACTCTCTAGAATGAATCCCAATATTTCTTAAACTTGAAGATTTCTATTCAAAAGATATGGTATTTACTATCTTAAACCTTAGCTATCAGGAAGTGGAAGGCCCAGAATAAAATCGATAAAATATTTTTTATTCATATATATAATAATTATATTTGTATCGTATTAATAATTTAAATATATAATATTATGATTAGTAAAGAACAAAACAAAAAAGACAATGCTCGGACCCTGAGCCTGGAATTTGCAAAACTAATTAAAAGGTACCCAGAAACTAAGGAAGGTCTGGAAGAATATCTTGGATACTTGGAAGAGGACCTAGATAAATTAGATAACCTAAGCATCATGGATATAGGGTTAATATACCTAGAAAATGGTTGCTCTTGGTATTTCTTATTCCGAAAAATAAATCACGAATCAATCTTATCAGAAGACTATGATAAAATAGATTCCTGGCTAGAGGATGATGATGTAACTATTGAACATGAAATAGTAGGATATGGGATGATAAGAACTAAACTCTCAGTATAAAACCTAATTAAAACTTTAAAGCTATGACATTCAAAGAACTTAAAAAAGAAACACTTAGTAATAATCCTTGGTTCCTTCTTAGTTACACTGGAGAAGAACCTAAAGATTCTATAGAGGAGGTAGAATTGGATTCAATCGAAGATTTACCTTTGGCATTAACTGATTACCAATACGGTTATATATACATATATCAAGATAGGGATGCCTTGGTCCAAGAAATTTATAGGCTAGTTCAAGAACTTGATTTAACCGAGGGCTCAGATGACCAATATTACGACTATAATCCTGATACCTATCAAATGGTAATTACCGGGGCTATATATGCTGGAATCTGGGATAATATAAAACCTCTCATGGAAGAAAAGCTCAGAATATATCAGGGAGCCTTATTAACAGAGGATGTAGAGGAGATTGAAGAATACTCGGATATAAATGATGCCATTGATAATGCTCATCATTATATAGAAGCCATTCTTTAAGGGGGGCTACCTAATTTATAGGGTACTTAGGGTTATCTTAGGTATCCTATATTTGTGTATCGGCTATGGAGGTTTTAAATTTAGCGCATAATAGATACTGAGCTAATTCAATTGAACACTAGACCTAATTCTAGCTTCTCTATTCAGTCGAATTACCTTTTCCCATATCTACTATCGGAATATTCTAGGAGAGCCATTAGAGACAGCTAAGGTATTAATTACACAGTTCTGAACCAGCTTTTAACCTAATGGTACCTTTCCGGGCTAACCTAAACTTATTAACCTAAATTACTATCAGGCTTATCAGGCCTAACTGACCCACAGGCCCGATATACTTCATATATTTTATAAAAAATAATTCCTAAAATATTTTTTTGTAAAAAATAAAGTCTATATATTTGCAGTACCAAACAATTAAAAATATAATGATTATGAATGAACAAGTATTTAAACCAATTGAGAATTATGTAAATGATTTTAAAAACCATTTTATAAATACATTTACAAGTGGAGAGTTATCCAAATATATGAATAAAGAAAATGAAAGTTTTGAAAGTTATTTATCTAATTTCATTGAGGATAAAAATTAAGATAGGGAGTATTTATAAAGTATTCCCTATTTTTATATTTGATTGGTGTTGGCCCACATACTCCTAGAGCTAAGGGTACTTATAAAGCCCTGAGAAAACAAATACGCTTAAACTTAACTTACTAGAAAAGCTTAAAAACGCTTAAAGCTTAAAAGGCTTAAAGAGCTTAAACTATATACTAAGTAACATTACCTGATATCAATGTAACTTATCCCTAAACTTAATCCTACACTCACAAAATATTTAACCTGATATCAAGGTATTCAAACCCGGTAACCCAAATAAAAATAGGCAGGCCCTAATTCCCATCTACAATCCCACCTGCCATTAGGGCCCATATCCAGGTAACCCAACCCATTAGGCAACCAATATAACAATCAGGTACTAAGGCTTATCTACTAACAATCACTAATCAGATATTCATACTAGACCAAAAGGGCCATCGGCTAAGGCTGAAACCAAACAGGCGCATAGGGTATACAAAATATATATACAATGTATATATACTATCTCTTTATTTAGAACTAATCTAAATAATTTTCTTATTTAGATTGATTCTAAATTTCATTTATACTAAAAAATAATTAGAAAAATATTTGGGTATAAAAAATAAAGTCTTTATATTTGTAATATCAAAAACAAATAAAGATGTTTAATCGTTCCACGTGGAACAAAATAATAATTGTTTAACTTAAAAATTTAATGTTATGAGTACAATTTTTGATTTAGGAAAAGAAATTCTAAAAAGCGAAAGCAATCGCAAAAGTATTTACAAAAAAGATTTGTTTAAAGAATGTTTAACAGACAAACAAAAAAAATCTTTAAGAATTAAGTTGAGAAGAAAAAAAGATAGTTTCATAGCTTGTTATCTGGCAAACAAAAAAAATGAAACCAAGTTAAAAGAATTGTATAATGTTTGGAAACAATACGCTGAACAAGTTTATAATGATATAAACATAATTGTAGACAACAATTCTACAAATGAAAACATAAAAATTTGCAATGAATTTATAACTAAAATGAAAAGCATTGCAGAGCAGCAAACAAAAAAATAAATTGTTTAGAATGAATCTAAATAGGGGGCAAATGTCCCCTATTTTTATTTTTGCCTTTTGCATTATAATGGACACCGTTCCCCCCTCCCACCGCTACTACCCAACCGAACCCTAAGTAATGGGCCCCCTACCTATCCCTACCTATCCCTACCTATCCCTATCCCACCTCATAAAAAATTTACCACCTAACCTTCATAGGATAATGGTAATGGGAACACAAAAAATCCCAGAGGCAATCAAACCCCCAGGACCCTTTTATATATTATTCCAATATAATTTCTATATCAGGAAAATAAACCTTAATTAAATCTAACCCATAAGCAAAATCCAAATCAGGGTTCTCAATTATAAATTGGTCATACCTTTTTAACCTATTAGGTATATCAATATGAATCATTATGAACCAAATCAAGATATCTAAGGAACTAAAATACATTAATAGGTAATTCCTATCCCTTATTGGTAGGTTATAAAATTGATTATGTATATTATGGGTATAAACCTCTTCTAGATGATTCCTGGGTTTCATGATTTATATACTTCTTCTGATAATTCATAAAGGAAGGTCACAATCACATCTTCTAGATTTTCTTTTTTACCTATTTCTTTAGCGAGAAGGGTAGGGTTAAAGAGGGTTTCCCATTCTACCATACCACAAAGGGTGACTGGGATTTTAGGGAGGTTTATAGAGGGGTTGAAATTATTTCTCATCCCCTGGGCTACATAATAAAAATACCTTTTCATAAGAATAAAGATTAAGATTTAAATGATATTAGTTCAGGTTGAAATAGAAAGGGTACACTAGAAAAGATTCTAGATATAAAAAATACCCATAAGAAAGGGAACTTATGGGTATTTATATTTTAAATGGGTGGTTAGTTACCTGTCAGACAGGTAACTCCTATCTTAGTGGATTTTTTATTTTTATTATACTGAGCAATGGGGATGGTGGTAGTTAATACCTCATTATAAGTATCTACAGTATTAGAACCGTAATCTTTAGTGAGGATATTATAATCTACGTTGTCATCATATTCTATGAATACATGGAATGGTTGTAAGGTGAATGGGTTAACTGTTTGGAAGGAAAACCTAAGTGAATCGGTTTGGATGTTAAAACTCATTTTTTGAGACAGGGTAAAGGTTTGGTCCCTACTAGTACCAATTCCTCCTTGAACCCAAGTAGTAGTCAAGGTGTTAGTTTTTAAAACCTGGCTATTCCTTAATTGTTCTACCTTAACTTGGAATGAGTAGGAACTAGGAATGGTTTGGCTTACATTGTTAACTAGGTGTACTACTATAGTGGAGATGTTCAATAAGGTCCCACTAGTGTAATTTTGTGCATGGAAGTATCCCATAATTTTAAATTAGGTTTATTAAAGGTTAGTAGTTTTTTATTTAGTTTCTTTTGGTTCTGGTTCTTCGGGTTTAAATATGAATACTATGTTTAACCAAGCTTCATCATTATCTAAGGAATTCTGTATATAAGCAAAATTCACACTTGGTAATTCATTATCTCTTATTGTGACCGTAGATTTTAAATTAGATATAGAAGTGTCAAACCCATTTTTAAATATATTTTGGTACCCTAAGTAATTGACTGACTCACTATTTATGGCATAAGGTTTTGAATAGTTTTGGATTATATTTTTATGGTACATTTCCTCATTGGCATATTCTTCTACTAATGAATATCTTAATATATCATTGTTAGTATCTTCTATGACATTATATTTAATTAAGTTACTCATGTCCTGGTTATCTAATTTTTTTCCTAAAAAATAGCCAAGATAAATACTACTTTTTTCATCTGCCATTAATAAATCTACTTCTTTGGATTCATCTTGGGAATAGGCATGAACTTTTAAAGAGGGTTGAAAAGCCCCATATAACTTATATTGAGTATTTGGTTTGATGTTATTATATATTTCTGGTTGTAAATTGAAAATATAATTTTGTACTAAATCACCATCTGCTGAGTATATTATATTTATCCTAGAATAGTTTTTAGAACCTGGTACATCATCAATTATATCACCAGATATTATATCTATCCAATTACTAGAATCGGGATTTTTATAACCTATTGTGAAGTTAAATAGGATTTGTGTAGAGGTTATATTAAGATTTATGTATCTTAATTGCCCAGGTACATTTTCATAATATTGATAATATACGGCAAATATAAGATTTATATGTTTAGGTGGTTTTGATACCCAATCTTGGGTAGTAGTTGAACTTTGGAAAAATGGTGTGTACATAATGATATATTTGTTTTTTAATGTTATATATAACATTAAAAGCTTTTTGCCTAATTAAAACACACAAAAAAAAAGAGCTACTTTCACAAGCAACTCTTTTCTTTAAACCTAAAACCTATAAAGTCTAAGATTTGATTTTTTGATATGAGTTTTGATGACATCGTCATGAAAAGAAAAAAATCTCAATCTCAAAAAACAGATTCAAAATACTATCGGAAAAACATATGAGCATCAATCATTTATCAATAGTCTTTTCCTTTTTTTAAGAAAAACACTAGTGATATAAATATTAAACCTATCATAAATATGGGAGACAATAGCCATATTATAAACAGGGTTATTATATGTTTACCATTATAGGGCACACCCTTATTTAACATTGTATTATCTACAAATACCGTAAATAGTATACCGATTAAATATACTATACCAAGAATCAAATATATTATCATATACTAGCAACTAAAGTGATTAAACCGATGCAAGCTATGAATACTAAAACTACGGTTACCTTCATAGATTTATATGCTGAAGCAAATCCCAAATCAGAATCATCATTTAACCATTGGTTATAGGCACTTAAGTTACCAGCTCTTTTACCTGGTTTTATATAAAATTCATCTGTATACCTTTTCCAGATTAAGGATTTTAACATTTTGCCGTAATTCATTTCTCAAAATATTTATGGGTTATTCTATTTAATCTATCAAAGAGTTTAATTAAATCGTCTTTTGATAATTCCTTATATTTATTTTCTATTTTCTCTAGAACCCTTGGAATTTTATTCTTGGCGACAAGAAAATTATATTCTTCTTCATCAAAGGGTTTAATTTGCATTTTTGAATTGTTAGTGATTACCAATTCATTGGTTACCTTTATTTTGTTATTAAGGGTGAATATGCCATTTTCTACTGAAACAACTTCTGCTTTTTCAAAGAAATGTGGACCCAATACTAATAATGGTGTACCAATTTTAAGCCTATTTTCTTTATTTTTCATCTAGTGTATTGATTTTAATAATTTAGATTCAATAGTTAATATGAATTTGCAATACCTTTCTGTCTAAATCATGAAAAAACTAATCAAAAGTAAGATATTTATGAAGATTTTAGGAGTTTGTGGAGCTCAAGGGGCTCTTTTATTCCCATTTAAGGAGTTCTTAATAGGAAATATTGAGCCAAGAGCTCAATTTCATACTGAATTTGAGGAACAATGGGTTTTAAATTTTGGTAAAATACCTTTTTTAAGGAATTTAGATGGTATAAATGAGATACCGGATATAATTATTGGTAGTCCTTCTTGTGGTCATTCTAGTATTTTTAGTTATTCAAGGAAGAAAACACTTGGTAATCCAAAAAAAGATGATACTTTGAATCTATATTTGACTTCTATTGTTAAGTTTGAACCTAAATTTTTCTTAATGGAAAATTTACCCAAGTTATTAGACTTAATACCATTAGAAGAATGGCATAAAACATTGAAAAATTACCATATAATAACTCATTGTCATTCAGTATCTGACTTAGGTAATTCTCAAGTATCCAGAATAAGGTTGATTATGGTTGGGATAAGGAAAGATTATAAACCATTAAATAAGTACTTTGATAGCTTATTTCCTGTATGTGAAAAGAAAAATTGTTTAGAATTATACAAACAGGTAAACCATTCAATAAATTACAAAGAACCTGATGATAAAGTATTAGCAATGTATTATTACAAAGACCCTAATAAGCAAAATTTAACAGTAAAACAGGTAAAAGAATTGTGGAATACTGAATTCAAAGATGAGTATAAATGGCCAATTAGAAGTAAGAAAATGAATACTTTACCTGGTGTATATCGCAATAGGAAATATGGTTACCCAATGACATTAAGACCATCAAATAGACAGTTCAATTATCTTGGAGAAGTAATAGGTTTAGATGAATGTAGAATAATAATGGGATTTCCCAAAGAGTTTAAAATACACATGAATACCAATAGGTTAATATATTGGTTAAATAAAGGTAGAAATACTTTAACAAAAGGTGCTACCTTTGAAGTAGGTATATGGTTTAAAACCTGTTTAGAAAACTTATTGGGCTTCAGTCTAAAAAATATAAAATCATAACTAATCTTAATTGAGCTTTAGCTCAATTAAGTATAATAATATA
>OMFM01000943.1_pt1 | contig 9827 bp, 10 predicted proteins | sample 1645661 | NCBI WGS metagenome assembly OMFM01 (sample SAMEA103958128, study PRJEB25191) | human gut metagenome | reverse complement strand
CTACGTTTGCTACCCTCTGTCTGTGACTCGAAATTAATTCAGCAGACCCTAAATAAATTGTTCTTTAAAAAAGGTGGAGTGCTTAGTCAAGCTTGTTCTCCACATTCACTGCCTGGGCAATCATTACTGCCACAACAGCAAAAGTCATCATAAATACCATAATCTTTTTACCTTTAAACTGAATTAATACTTATTGAATATATATATAGCATTATGCTTTATTATCCTTTTGACGATGCAAAGGTACGGCATTTTCTGTGTGTACGCAAACATTTTGAACAATAAAGTGTAATTTCTACTCTTTTTTTGACTCAGGTCAAGTTCTTGTCCGGTATTTTAAAGCTTTTGCCCTTACAGGGCGACAGGTTTGCTGACGTAATTACCCAGGGCACTGCCCTGGGCTAAGAGCTTCTGCCCCTTCAGGGCGTGCTGCCTTGGGCTAAGAGCTTCTGCCCCTTACCTTTGCTTTACCCTTCGGCCAGCGATTTCCAATTCCCTTCGGCCGGTGACCGTTGGTTCAGGGCGTGCTGCTTACTTGCGAAACTTGAATAAAGTAATAAAGAATCATGATAGTAACCGTGGAATGGATGGAGAGATGGTTTGAAACATTCAACAGCTCCTATTTCGACGCCCAACTGCCATTGCCAGTTATGGCTTTGAGTCGTGCCAGAACCCGTTTGGGACAAATGGCGTTTAAGCGTGCGTCGAGGTGGGGCAAGGTGCGTCTTTACGATTTCAAGATATCGATGACAACCTATTACGACATGACCGATCGTCAGGCCAAGAATGTGTTGCTTCATGAGATGATACATTACGCCATAGCCTATACGGGGCTTCGCGATACCTCTTCGCATGGTGTCGTGTTTCGTGGGATGATGGACAACCTGAATCGGAAGTATGGTTGGGATATCAGGGTCATGACCTCTACCAAGGGGTGGAAGGTGAGTGAGCAGGTAAAGGCTAAACAGACTTTGCGAGGTCCGCAGACTTACTTGATGTTGGCCATCGAAATGCACGATGGTAAATATTACCTGTCGCGTGTCAATCCGAGTTTTGCCACGGGGATAGAGCGAAAGATCCGAGCACTTCGAGAAGTGAGACATCATCAGTGGTATACCACCCAGGAGTCTTATTTCGAAGATTATCCTCAGGTGAGAAGCCTCAGAGGGCGACGCATCTCAAAGGCCGATTATTCTAAGTTGCTCCACGTTCTGCAAGAAACCGAAATAGATGTTTAGAGAGACCGCTTGTTCTTGGTTTGACGGATAGAAAAAATCCTATAGCGAAGGGGGCTTTGTCGCTATAGGATTGAAATCAGTGATTCGAAGTCATTGCAGAACTCGGTCATCTTGTGATAGAGCAGGTTGCAACCTTGATGGGAGAGCTCTTCGTCGGGAAGAGGTCCCGAGTTGATGGCCACGGTGAAGATATTGGCAGCAACACCTGCACGAACGCCTAAGGGCGCATTCTCCACCACGATGCCCTGCCAGGGCTTCAGGTTTCCAGCCTTCTGAAGTCCCATGAGATAAGGGTCGGGATTGGGTTTGCCCCGTTTCACGTCGTATGCCGTAACGATGTGCGACTCGTCGAGGAAGTCGCCGAAGTCGTCGAGCAATCTCAGGATGAGCGGTCGTTGTCCGCTTCCCGTCACCACGCCCACCTGCATACCGGCATTCTTGATTTTCTGCATGATGTCCTTTACCCCGGGGAAGATCTGTGCAGTAGGCATGGTGTGGAAGATTTCTGTCTTCACGTCGTACATCTTCTGTGCCTCGTCGAGCGAGATGTCGATGCCTTTCTGCTTCTTCACCATCATCTGAATGGTGTCTATGCCTCGAGCGCCCTCTGTGGCATAGGCGTCGGATGCCGTCATGTGGATGTCGAACTGCTTCATGGATTCCTGCCATGCCACGGCATGATTGGGCATGCTGTCGTACAGCACACCGTCCATATCAAAAAGAACGGCTTTAGGGTTGAACTCCCCAAAGCCGTGGTCTTTTAAGTATTTTGAAATAGCTTCTTTCATCATATGAAGGAGTTGAAGAAGTTAAGGAGTTAAGGAGTTAAGACAACAGTCTTATTGCTTGAAATCAACCCCACAAAGGCATTTGTCTTAACTCCTCAGCGACCGCAGGGAGCGATAACTCCTTAACTCCCTTAACTCCTATAGTATATTATTTTTCGTTAGCCAGACGCTCCTGGATGGCTTTGCTCTCTGCCTCATAGCCAGGCTTGTTGAGCAATGCGAACATATTCTTCTTGTATGCCTCAACACCAGGCTGGTTGAATGGGTTCACCTCTTCCAGGAGACCGCTGATGCCGCAAGCCTTCTCGAAGAAATAGATGAGCTGGCCGAGATAGTAGGCGTTCAACTCAGGTACGTTAACCAAGATGTTAGGCACACCACCGTCTACGTGAGCCAGACGGGTACCGAGCTCAGCCATCTTGTTCACCTCGTCCACACGCTTGCCCTCGAGGAAGTTCAAGCCGTCGAGGTTCTCATCGTCGTGAGGGAAGAGCAGCTTCTCGTTAGGAGTCTCAATGCTGATGACGGTCTCGAAGATAGAGCGCTCGCCCTGCTGAATCCACTGACCCATAGAGTGGAGGTCGGTAGTGAAGTCGCAGGCGGCAGGGAAGATACCCTTCTGGTCCTTGCCCTCGCTCTCGCCATAGAGCTGCTTCCACCACTCAGCGAAGTAGTGCAGCTTAGGCTGGAAGTTGCATACGATTTCGATTTTCTTGCCAGCCTGTGTGTAGAGTGCCTGACGTGTGGCAGCATAGATGGCAGCAGGGTTCTCGTCGAAAGCCACGTCCTTGCCGCAAGCCTTCTCCATGTCGACAGCACCTGCAACGAGCTGTTTTACGTCGAAACCGGCCACTGCGATAGGCAACAAACCTACTGGAGTCAATACTGAGAAGCGACCACCCACGTTGTCGGGGATGATGAAGCTCTTGTAGCCCTCCTTGTCAGCGCAAGTGCGTGCAGCACCCTTCTTGGCGTCGGTAACGGCCACGATGACATCCTTGGCCTCGTCCTTGCCACGCTGATCCTCGCACTGCTTCTTCAAGAGGCGGAAAGCCAGGGCAGTCTCGGTAGTGGTACCCGACTTAGAGATGTTGATGACACCAAATTTCTTGTCCTTCAAGTATGTAGTCAACTCGTAGAGGTAGTCCTCACCGATGTTGTTTCCTGCGAAGAGGATGGTAGGGTTCTTCTTGTCTGCTACGAGCCATGCGAAAGAGTTTCCGAGGCCTTCGATGACGGCGCGTGCACCGAGGTAGCTACCACCGATACCTGCTACCACAACCACCTCGCACTTTTCGCGCAGGGTGTTGGCCACAGCCTGAATCTCGTCAATGAACTCAGGAGTGATAGAAGATGGCAGATGCAACCATCCCAAGAAGTCGTTACCTTCACAAGTGCCGTTCTCAAGAGCTTCCTGAGCGGCCTTTACCTTAGGCTCGTAAGCCTTTACTGCACCTTCTGCGAGGAAGGAAGCAGCCTTTGTAATGTTTAAGCTGATACTTTTCATTTCTACTTTTATCTAAATGATTTAAATATCTAAATGAATGTGTTAAAAAGTTTCTACTTGAAGACAAGCTCTTGTTCCGAAACCGGTTGACGGGGGCTGTGCGTGTCCTTATCTGAAGGAGTCGGTCAGGAGTTTGATTTCGATTTGCGGGCTGATGCGCTCGTACAATATATTATATACGGCATCGAGAATCGGCATGTTGACGTGCATGTGGCGATTGATTTCCTTCATGCACTTGGTGCCGAAATATCCCTCTGCAATCATCTCCATCTCCACCTGTGCACTCTTCACGCTGTAACCCTTGCCTATCATGGTTCCGAAGGTGCGGTTGCGCGAGAAGTTGCTGTATCCCGTCACGAGCAGGTCGCCGAGGTAGACCGAGTCGTACATGCTTCGCTCGATGGGGTGCACGGAAGTGAGGAAGCGGTGCATCTCCTGCACGGCGTTCGACATGAGCACCGCCTGGAAGTTGTCGCCATACTTCAGTCCTCCACAGATACCGGCAGCAATGGCGTAAACGTTTTTGAGCACGGAAGAGTACTCGATGCCGATTACGTCGCTCGAGGTCTTGGTCTTGATAAACTCGCTTGCCAGACAGTCGTTGGCAAAGGCCTTGGCTTTCTCGGTGTCGCTGCATCCCACGGTGAGGTAGCTGAGTCTTTCGAGCGCCACTTCCTCGGCATGTGACGGTCCGCCGATGCAGGCGAGGTTCTCGTAGGGCACGTCGTACACCTGATGGAAATATTCCGAGCATACGAGGTTTTCGTCGGGCACGATACCCTTAATGGCCGTGATGATGAACTTGTCGTTGATCCGGGTTTTGAGTTTCTTGAGATGATTCTTCAGGTAGGGCGATGGTGTTACGAACACGAGTGTGTCGTAGTTCTGCACTATCTTGTTGATGTCTGAGGAGAAGAATATCTCTTCGACATTGAACCGTGCTGCTATGAGATAGGCAGGGTTGTGTCCCAGTCGCTTGAAGTCCTCGATGCGGTCGTCGCGACGCATATACCAACCTATGTGATGAGTATGTCCCACCACAATCTTGGCTATAGCTGTTGCCCAGCTTCCTCCGCCAATTATCGCAATTTTACCGCAATTATACACCTTTTTATTTAATGTTTAATGTTCTCAAGTTTTTTTTCAAGAATCAGAGAGTTTTCTTTTTACTCTGATTTTCTTTTTTTCAAGAATTAGAGAGTTTTCTTTTTACTCTGATTTCTTTTTTTCAAGAATTAGAGAGTTTTCTTTTTTACTCTGATTTCCTTTTTTTCAAGAATTGGAGAGTTTTCCTTTTACTCTGATTTCTTTTTTTCAAGAATTAGAGAATTTCAGAATTATCGCAAGTAAGTGCCACACGCCCTGAAGGGGCAGAAGCTCATAGCCCAGGGCAACGCCCTGGGTTATTACGGGCGTTAGCCTATCGCCCTGTAAGGGCAAAAGCTTTAAAAAACTCCTAACAATATATAAGGCTTTTGCCCTTACAGGGCGCCTTGCTGATTGTCTTTATACCCAGGGCGTTGCCCTGGGCTGGGAGCTTCTGCCCTTTCAGGGCGTGCTGTTTATAGGAGCTTCTTGGCTTTACCTTTGCTTTACCCTTCGGCCAGCGATTTTCAATTCCCTTCGGCCGATGACCGTTGGTTCAGGGCGTGCTGCTTATAGGAGCTTCTGTGCTTTAGCCCGTACTTGAACCACTTGCGAAACAAGAATTAGAGAATTTCAGAATTATCTCCAATTCCCTAATTCTTGAAACCCAAAAACTTGAATTTTATTTGTTTGCTGCATCAATCCAGCCCTGGATATCATCAACAGAAGGCTTCTCGTATCCGAGTTTGTACTTCTTGTTGATTTCGCCGATCTTCTGCTGTAATCCCTGAGCCTTCTCGTCACGGATGTCGGAGATGAGGTTGAAGCCAGCCTTGCGGAGCACGTATGCCCAGTCTTCTGGCACGCCGATCTCTTCCCATTCCTTGATAGAGCTCTGAGGCATCTTCTTCTCGGGTTTCATCTGTGGGAAGAAGAGCACCTCCTGGATGAATGTCTTGCCCGTCATGAGCATGACGAGACGGTCGATACCGATGCCGATGCCCGATGTAGGAGGCATACCATACTGCAGAGCGCGCAGGAAGTCCTGGTCGATGATCATCGCCTCGTCGTCGCCCTTGTCGGCCAGTTTCATCTGGTCGATGAAGCGCTCTTCCTGGTCGATGGGGTCGTTGAGCTCAGAGTATGCGTTGGCCAGCTCCTTGCCGTTGACCATGAGTTCGAAGCGCTCGGTGAGTCCTGGCTTAGAGCGGTGCATCTTGGTGAGTGGCGACATCTCCACAGGGTAGTCGGTGATAAAGGTAGGCTGGATGAATGTTCCCTCGCAGAACTCTCCGAAGAGCTCGTCGATGAGCTTGCCCTTGCCCATGGTCTCGTCTACGTCCATGCCTTTCTCCTTGCAGAAGTTGCGTATTTCCTCCTCGGTCTTTCCGTTGCAGTCGAAACCGGTTTTCTCCTTGATGGCGTCGAGGATAGGCAGACGGCGGTAAGGAGCCTTGAAGCTTACGATGTTGCCGTCGATCTCGCGCTCTGGCTTGCCGTTGACAGCGATACAGATGGTTTCGAGCAACTTCTCAGTGAATGACATCATCCAGTTGTAGTCCTTGTACTGTACGTAGAGCTCCATGCAGGTGAACTCAGGGTTGTGGTTGCGGTCCATACCCTCGTTGCGGAAGTTCTTTCCGATCTCATAGACGCCCTCGAAGCCGCCTACGATGAGTCGCTTCAGATAGAGCTCGGTGGCGATACGCATGTACATATCCTGGTCGAGCGCATTGAAGTGAGTGATGAATGGGCGGGCCGAAGCGCCACCTGCGATGCTCTGCAGGGTAGGAGTCTCCACCTCTGTATAACCGGCGTTGTCAAGCACACTGCGCAGGGTGCGCAATACTGTGGCACGCTGCAGGAAGGTGTCCTTCACGCCGTCGTTGACGATGAGGTCGACATAGCGCTGGCGATAGCGCAGCTCTGGGTCGTCGAACTTGTCGTATGCCACGCCGTCCTTGTACTTCACGATAGGGAGTGGCTTGAGGCTCTTGGAGAGCAGGCACAGCTCCTTGGCGTGAACGGAGATCTCGCCTGTCTGTGTGCGGAAGGCGAATCCCTTGACACCGATGAAGTCACCGATGTCGAGCAATTTTTTGAATACCGTATTGTAAAGGTCCTTGTTCTCGTCGGGACAGATTTCGTCGCGGGCGATATAGACCTGTATTCTTCCCTTAGAATCCTGCAACTCGGCGAAGCTTGCCTTGCCCATCACGCGTCGGCTCATCATACGGCCTGCGATCACTACCTGGCGTGGCTCGTCCTCGTCTTTGAACTCAGCCTTGATGTCTGTGCTGAATGCATTGGTTGGAAACTCTGCTGCTGGGTATGGGTCGATGCCCATCTCTCGCAATGTCTGAAGACACTGTCTGCGAACTATTTCCTGTTCGCTCAACTCTAAAATGTTCATATTATTATGTAGATATATCTATTTTTTATTGTTTTGGGTACAAAAGTACAAAAAAAAACGGAATTAGCATTAGGTTTTTATGCTTTTTAATATAATTAAAGTGCAAATGCTTTGCAAACCTTTCCAGATGTTCTTTAACAGTTTATGCGCTTTCACGCAAGAATGATTTATGCACAAAAAGTCTCAAAATTATGCAAACCGTACTGGTCGATATTTTTTCTCAACTTTTTCGATAAAAGTTTTTGTTGTCTCAATATTATTTCTTATTTTTGCGATGTAATTTAAAGTATAGTAATATGCAGACAGCAACGGCGTTAAATCAATTTCAACGACAGGTTGTCAATATGATGGCTAATGTTGATGAGGCTCAGCAAATGGAAATCTCTCATTTGCTGGCGAATTATTTTGCCCAAAAAGCTTTTGATGCAGCCGATGAGTTGTGGAATGGCGGAATGATAGAGGAGCGAACCATCGAAGAATGGAAACAAGAACATATGAGAACTCCTTATCATGGATGTTAAACAGCGCATTGTGCTTGATACCAACTGCTTATTGATGGCAATACCAAGGAAGAGTCCATATCACCAAATTCTGTTAGACTTCCTTTCTTGTAAGTACTATCTTTGTGTTTCTAATGAAGTTGTTTTCGAATATGAGGAGATTCTCACACGTAAGGTCGGTAAAATTGTAGCGACAAATATAATCAATGCCATTCTTGCTGCTCCTAACACGATTTTTATAAATCCTCAGAACCGTTATCACTTGATAGAAGCTGATCCTGATGACAATAAGTTTGTGGATTGTGCAATAACCGCCAAGGCAAAATATATAGTAACCCAAGATAGGCATTACGATATTGTGAGGTTAAATCCAAAGTATGATTTTACCGCAATAGATATTGACTATTTTATGATGCTGTTGAAGACAGAATAAATTTAATGCCTCCTTGTCGATTAACCATTCTAATCAGCAAGGAGGCTTCTCTCTTTCCGTTGTGTCCCCTTACACTACACTTTTATGTATACTCTTTTGCAAAAGTACGAGTTTTCTTTGTAAACTCCAAATTTATTCTTCCAAATTTGTTTTTTCTCGATAAAAGTATAAAATTACCTTATTTATTTTGTTTTATCTCTTATTTCTATTAATTTTGCATTATACTTAAAAAAACAGCACAATGAACATAGATGAAATAGTAAAGAGGATAAGTAAGACCGACGGACTGTCGAAGACGCTGGGTATGAAATTCATCTCTACCCCCGAGCCCGACACCATCATGGCGACGATGAAGGTCGACGAGCGCAATCGCCAGCCCTTTGGATTCCTGAGTGGTGGCGCCTCGCTGGCGCTGGCCGAGAATGTGGCGGGCATAGGCTCGCTGGCACTCTGTCCCGGACGCATTGCCGTGGGCATCAACGTGAGCGGCACCCATGTCATCGCCGTATCCGAGGGCGACACCGTTACCGCTTACGCCAAGTTGGTGCACAAGGGAAGAGTGCTGCACACATGGCAGGTGGACATACGCAACTCGCAGGGCGAGACCGTGTGCACCGTGCAGGTGACCAACTATGTGATCACTCCGAAGAAAGACCAACCCAAGAAACAGGCAGAATAAGAAGATGACGGCTTTTGCGTATTATCGTTTGCCCTGCGAGCAGCATGCCACCTATGTGGCGCAGCACGTGGGAGAGCCCGAAATCCTCTCCTCTGTGGCTCAGCTCAATGGCAGGGAAGGCTTCGTGATAGCGCCCTTCCAGCCTTCGGCCGAATGCCCCGTGGTGCTGATTCATCCCGACGAGAAAAGGGTGATTCTCTTGACTGGCGAGAACTTCGAGGGTGGCCAGGACGAGAAGAACTCCGATGGAGGTCAGAATGGAGGCTTGAAGGACGAGAATGGAGGCTTGAAGGGGAACGGAAAATCAGAGGAGAAGGACGGCTATGTCCGCGACTTCGGATGCTTTCACGGGCAGTTGCAGAAGGGAGAGTTCCGCAAGATCGTGCTGGCACGCAGGTCGGTGCAGACAACCCGCCTGTCGGCCGAGGCGCTCTTCGCCAAGGCTTGCCGCATGTATCCGCGTCTCTTCGTGGCATTAGTGTGTTCCGAGGCTTCGGGCATGTGGCTCATGTCGACGCCCGAGGTGCTGCTCAATGGGCGTGCGGGCGAGTACCACACCATGTCGCTTGCCGGCACTCAGAAAGCGCCCATGACTTCCTTGCGCCCCATCCCTCACGAGGCGACCGAGGGCCTGGAGTGGCCGCAGAAGGACCAGGAGGAGCAGCAGTACGTCACCGATTATATCGAGGCGTGCATCAGGACCTTCTCCGACGACTATCGTCTGCAGGGTCCCTACACGATGACGGCGGCCCATCTGTGTCATCTGCGTACCGACATCCATTTCCGTCTGCCCTGTGCCGACGTGCTGGGCGATGTGCTCGAAGCGCTCTATCCCACGCCAGCCGTGTGTGGCATTCCCAAGGAGCCAGCCCGCAGGTTTATCCTGCGTCATGAGCACGAGCCCCGTCGGTACTACAGTGGTTTCGTGGGCATGCTGTCGCCCCGTGCCGATACCCATCTCTTCGTGTCGCTCCGCTGTATGCGTCTTCTGCCTGGCGGCATCTGCGAGCTCTATGCCGGTGGCGGCCTCCTGAAGGAGAGCGAGATGGAGAAGGAGTGGAGGGAGACCGAGGCCAAGATGCAGACTATGATGGAGCTGGTTTGAGTTTAGGGAGTTAAGGAGAATACTCAGGAGTTAAAGGAGTTAAGGAGTTATCGCTCCCTTCGGTCGCTGAGGAGTTAA
>OMFM01000939.1_pt1 | contig 9864 bp, 10 predicted proteins | sample 1645661 | NCBI WGS metagenome assembly OMFM01 (sample SAMEA103958128, study PRJEB25191) | human gut metagenome | reverse complement strand
CATAATCCAGATAAAGAGAGACGATGCGCTCCAGATAGTGCATTTCCTGTTCGCTCAAATAGTTTTTGGCTACCGTCACGTCCGTTTTCAAAATCTTGCCATTCGGCGCATTCTCCCATGTAGTCAGCCCCATATGCTCCTTGCTGGCATCCGCGCGCTCCACGATGAGCTCCGCAGCCGTATGCCTGTGGACGGCAAAGTGCATCTTGTTCTGCACTGTCTGAAAGAACAGGCGTGTCGTCTTGGCGTCCTTATCGTAATCAAACGCCGTTGCGTACAAGTCTGTGACTTTCTGATAGAATTTTCGCTCACTCAGCCGTATTTCCCGAATCTGTTCAAGCTGCCGCTCGAAGTATTCGTCCGTAAACATATGCCCCTTTTTCAGGCGCTCTACGTCCATTGTCCAGCCCTGAATGGTATGGTCTTTCACGATTTGACCCGCCCATTTGCGGAACTGCACGGCCCGCTGATTATTGACCTTGAAGCCGACGGCAATGATCATTTGCAGATTAAAGTGAGCCACCTCGCGGCTGACCTGCCGCGAACCCTCTGTTTGAACTATTCGGAATTTCCGGATAGTTGCCGCTTCGGTCAATTCTCCGTCCGCATATATCTTTTTGATATGCTCATTGATGGTGGAAAGCCCTGCGTCATACAATGTTGCCATCATCTTCTGTGTCAACCATATGTTTTCATCCTCATAGCGCATCTCGAAGCTGACGTCGCTCTCGCCGGTGGCGGCGACAAAGGTCAGATATTCTGCAGCAGAACTGCGCAGGGCAAGCTCCTTTTTCTTCTGCACCGCCATATCACAGCACCTTCCTTACGGTCGAAGGCGAATAAGTCTCGAAAATCTGGTCAAAGCTGTCGTCCGCTTCATGGAAGCACCGAAATTGCTTTTCAATCTTTCTTGCAAGCATCCGAAATCCTCCTTGCCCCGTTTTCCATGATGATTGTATCATATTTCATCCGTTTTTTCAATATTTCTTCTGCATCGGCTGTCCGTTTCTCCAATGAGTGAGTGCCGAATATATACGTTTTTCCACAACAGCAATTATAATCCACCCCAAACGGCAGCAGGAACTCCCACGTCCCTGCTGCCGTTCCTTTCTTCTTCTATTATCCCATCAATTCCCCTCGCACAATCTCCTCCGCCCTTCCGCAAATCATCTCCATCCTCCGCACCCACTCCATCTGCTCATTTTCCTTCATCTCCTCATCCACGCCTTCCACCTCCGCCATCTCCCGAACAAGCACCTCCACCCGCTCTTCGCACTCCTTCTGCACGGATTCCAGCAGCGCCGCCAGTTCATCCGCCCAAATCAGCCTGACATACTCGTGTGGATGCTTCTCCTGCAAATAGCGCTCATACAGGGATGCCCACTTGCCATTGGGCGACCTGTCCGCCAGCATACAAGTAGGAAAGTAGTAGTCGCCCACAAGGGTGTAGTGAATGCCGTTCTCCATGATTTCGGCAGGCAGTTCGTTCGTCATCATCATTTTCATCAAGCAAACCTCCTGTGCTTATTGTCGCCTTGACATTGAACCGCATACACAGCACAGGGGCTAAAATCGTTCCGTTCATGAGTTCGGGGTTATTTCGGGGTTATTAGGCACTTGTGAAAGTGCCGCAAAGCCTTGTGGTGCAAGGGTTTGCGGCTCGTCGAATGCTTTTCATGGGGTCCAAGAGGTGAAGGTGCTAATCTCCTCAACAGGTTTCCACCTTTTGTGTATCAAAATATCAAATTCGCACTTTTTAGAGGACGAAATGAGGATATAGAAATGCCCTCCGCGGTTGTGAGTAACCGGCGGAGGGCATTTTTTACACTTTTCTGCCAACCATTTCGTTGAATTGCGCCTCGGTGATGCGCGAAATTCCCAGCGATTCGGCCTCCCGATTCTTCGCCGTGCCCGAATCCGGCGTGTTCGTGATGAGGTAATTCACGTTGCGTGAAAGGTTTTCCGTCAGCGTCGCGCCGCACGCATCCAAGCAGGCTTGCAGCTCGTTGCGGCTGGCAAAGGTTTTGAGCTTGCCCGTGACAGCGAACGTTTTCCCGCTGATTTGCTCAATTTGTTCCGCATCAAACAGGAAATTCGTCACATTCGTGTCGAGCGTTTCTTTCTTCTGCTGAACTTTTGCCTTGTCCTTTTCGGAAACGCTGCTGTTGGCATAGTCCAGCACTGCCGCAATCAGCTCCGTATTGCCGCTGTCCTGCACGGCTTTTGTGAATGCGTCCAAATCCTTGGCGGAAATCAGTTTTTCGCGAAGCATCAGGTAGAACAACGCGGGGTGCTCAATCGCCAAACCTGCCAGCTTTGTGGCATTGGCTTTGATGTACTTCGCATACGCTTTGCCGTTTTCGTCGGTGCAGTCGCGGTTGTCCTCCGCAAAGCCGACTGCTGCGCCGGGGCGGAATTTGGCACTGATGTCTGAAATATCAGGGATATGAAGGATGATAGGCGTTTCTGCTTTGGGCAGTATGGTTTGCAACTGCTTGGCAAAAGAAGAAGGACAGGTGAACTCTTTTAGATTTGCACATGTAGAGAACGCCTCCTTCCCGATAGAAGTAACGGAATCGGGGACGTTGATACTCGTCAGGCTGCTGCAGTTCCAGAACGCACTATTCCCGATGGATGTGACACTGTCAGGTATCGTTATACTTGTCAGGCGGCTGCAGCCACTGAACGCACCATTCCCAATGGATGTGACACTGTCAGGTATCGTTATACTCGTCAGGCTGCTGCAGCCCTCGAACGCACCACTCCCGACGGATATGACGCTATCGGGAATTACTATGCTTGTTGCATTCCCCACATACTTGTACAAAACATTCCGAACAATAACCAGTCCGTTTTAATTGCTCAGCCCATTGCAGTTCAAGAATGCCCCATCCCCAATGGATGTGACGCTGTCTGGAATCGTTATGCTCGTCAGGCGGCTGCAACCCTTGAACGCACTCGTCCCGATGGATGTGACGCTGTCAGGTATCGTTATGCTCGTCAGGTTACTACAAAATTCGAACGCCTCCTTCTCGATGGATGTGACACCATCCGGTATCGCTATACTCGTCAGGCTGCTGCAGCCCCAGAACGCACTCGCCCCAATGGATGTAACGCTGTCAGGTATCGTTATACTCGTCAGGCGGCTGCAATTCCAGAACGCATTATCTCCAATGGAAGTGACGCTGTCGGGTATCGTTATACTCGTCAGGCGGCTGCAGTCAAGGAACGCCTCATCTCCGATAGAAGTGACGCTGTCGGAAATCGTTATGCTCATCAGGCTGCTGCAGCCCTTGAACGCCTTCACCCCGATGGCCGTAACCGAATCTGGAATCACCACATCCCCGCCATTCCCCACATACTTCACCAGCACGCCATTTTTAATCCGAAAGTCGCTCATTTTCCTTTACGCTCCTTTTCTTTTCGCGCCTTCTCCATCCAATCGTAAAATTGATGAATGTTGGCGTAATAATCGTGTCCAAAACGGTTCTTCTTCTCAATCATCGGCTCAATTCGGCTCTTTATCGTGCCGTCCAAGTAGCCCTGCGCCAGTTCGTAAACCACGTTTCGATCATAAATCTTCTGGTTTACACCGACGCAGAAATGCTCGATTCGCGCAACATAGGCGCTTATCTGCTTGTACTCTTCGGAACGTGTGTTCTTCGCAATCTCTGCAATTTGCTTGGGCATGTACACGTTCAAATGATCCAGCACCTGCTCTTGCAGCCGATTGTATGCTTCCAGTGTCGCCTGTTTCCGGTCTCGGACTTTCGTCCAGATGAACGTATACAGCGTGAACCCCGCCGAAAACAAGGATACTACAAGCGCGGCAACGGATAAGGCTGTATCCATCTGCTTTTCCTCCGCGTCATTTATTGGTGCTTTCAGCCATCTTCTCCACCTCTTCCCTCGTCAGCACCAGCTTCATCGCCCACACCGGCACTTCGGGAATCTCGCAGCCATCCTCCACAAACACAAACGCGGTCTTATAGGCGGGCATCCGCTCCGGGAATAAGCCGTAGCCATCCGTGAAGTAAATCAGCCCCTTCAGGTTGGCAAACTCCCCGTCCCGAATCATCTCATCCACCCGCTGGAATACCGGGCGGAAGTCCGTTCCGCCAAGCCCCTTGATGGCCATCGTTTGCAGATAGTGGTCAAACTCCTCCCGCGAGGTGATTTTTGATGTTCTCCTGAATGTCCTCGTCGCACTGGATGATGTGGACGTTGATGCGGCTGAAAAAGCTCTCCGTGCTTTGCAGGATGTTGTACGTCTTCTGCAAAAACGCCTGCACCTGTTCGCCCATCACCGACCCAGACGTGTCAATCGCGATGACGAACTCGCGGATGCGCTTCACGTCCTTGTATTCCAGCGGCTCAATGAGCGGCATCCGCTTTTCGGGGAAAAGCTGCATCCCGTAGCTGTAAAACACATAGTCGAACTCATCGTCATTGATGCGCATGGCCTCGCCCATCACGGCGAATTTCTTCAGGAACGACGTGTAGTCGTACTTTTCTCAGTTGACGGCGCGGAGATTCTGCATCATGCCGCCTGCCTCGTCGCCGCGCTGCTTGTGGAACGTCTCCAAGTCGGTCTGCATCTGCTCGGCAATGTGCTGCCAGTCCTGCAAGAGGGCGGATAGCGCCGCTTGTGCCTGCGCCGTGCGGGCATCCTCCTGCTGACCGTCGTTCGGCTGACCGTCGTCCGGCTGACCGTCGTCCGGCTGACCGCGCTGTGATGTGCCTGATGTACCGCCACCGTTATCCACCGCTGCTTGCTCCTCCGCCATAGCAACGCGCGCAGTCGGTGCATACCAAAGTGCGTGATTATCCGGCGAAAACAGGCGCTTCAGGCGGGCAAATTCCGTTTCGCTCGTCGGATTCATCCGCAGATACGTATAGAGCTTCTCCGCCGTCAGCAGGTTGTTGACCCTCGGCGCAATCTGCTGGAGGACTTGCACCTGCCCTGCCGCCTGCGCGTTCGTGAGCATCGGCAGATTCAAGTCGTTGATGACCCCCTCCACCGCCATGTCGCACGCTAAATTCCACAGCGGCTGCAGCATCGGCATTTCCCGCACAGCATCCGGGATGGACAGCCAGCGCAGACGACTGATGGCAAGATTCATGAACCGCAGGTGGATGGACAGCGTGTTTCGGCTGACGTTCAGGATGGAAAGCGCAAGGGTTGGCAAGTCTTGCGGCATATGTTCACCTCCTGTATGAATGAAAATATGAAAGCGCAGGTTACAGCAAGCTGTTTCTTTCTGCTTCCGCAATCATCTCGTCGGGCGATAGTCCTTCGATGCGCTTTAAGTCCGCATCTGCCTCCGGAAGAATGCGGCACGCTTCCGTGTAGTAATTTTGCAGCTGACTGCGTGCATACTGGGCGGGTTCTGCCTTGTCGGAATCAGCGGAGGCTTTCGGATTGCAGGTCAAATCGCGGTCGTTTATCTGCAAATACGGTGACTGTGCCGCTTCCTGTACGAAGCATGACACCGGCTGCGTTGCCGATGCATAGGACATGTACAGGTTTTGTTTTGCGCGGGTGACAGCAACATAGAAGAGTTTCCGCTCATCATCAAGCGTACTTTGATATTTGTCTTTGTTTTCCGCAAATGTGCCGCCCAGCACATGATAGTATTGCTTCCCGCCCAGCGTACGCGCGGGAAACTCATTTTTCGTAAGTTCAGGCAGAAAAACCGTGTGAAATTCCAGCCCTTTTGCCTTGTGAACCGTCATGATTTGCACGGCATCATTGTCGGGGGCCTTCTCTTGAAAGCTGATGTACCGATATTCCTGTGCCGCTCGTTTCGCAAGAAATTTCAGCAGCATATCGACGCGCGCTGATAGCTGATAATCGCCATAGATTTCATCAAAGTCATCTAAAATTCTTTTGATTCCATCCAAACTCATTCTGCACGCATCAAGGTCTTTCGCCGCATCATCCAAGAAGTTGATTTTCTCGCAAAATTCACACAGAATTTTTCCTGAAGATTGTTGATATCCTGATACTCATCTACAACCAAATACTGAATCTGCGAAAGACGCGCCTTGATTTGCGGATTGCTTTCCATTTGGCGCAGCGTCTCAAAAATCACCAAAGAAAAATCAATATACGCTAAGTGGAACGACCGGACGACAGAGCGGAAAAGGCGCAAGCAGATGGCGCAGGTGAATCTGGAAATAGTATTATGCGGGGGCGCACCAAAAATCCTCCCATGCGATTCTTCTACTCGCATAGGAGGTGGTTGGGTCAACTAAAAGACATTTCCTCTTTTGCCGTGTTCGTCGTCTTGGTGCTATGTTATTCCAAATAATTCTACTACGCGACGCAAGTGCGCGGGAGATGCTCGTGAATCCGTCCACTGCGTCCTCGCCGGAGAGGAGCGGAGACGTTGCTAACTCGTAGGAGCTTTCCATCGGGAACGCCTGTCGTTCATGTGTGGGCATCCGAAATATATCATTAAATAGAGGGGTCACACAGGCAGATTGGATGCCTTCATCATTGACACGCCGCCCATCCCCAGCGTCGTCTTGACACCAATCCCGGCATAAGGGGCAAAGCTGTACAGCGTTGTCCACAGCGCCATCATGGGCGCAGGCAGGCGCGTTTCAATGCTAATCCGTCCCTGAAATGCAGGAAGCCGCACTTGCTTCATTGGATAGCGTGTGGTGTGCAAATTGTAATCCACAATGTGAATGCCGCGCAGAAGTGCCTGAAACGCATCTTCATCATCCATCGCAGCTTCAGGAAAACTAACATTCCAGCGGGAGATCAGGGACTGTAAAATCAACGATTCCTGAGGGAAAATCACATAACGCTTATCCTGCTTGAACGTTGTGGGCGTTAGAAAGTGGATTGGAAAAAGCTGAACGTTTGACAGCGATTCGCCGTACTTCAACAGATGCTGGAAATTTGGGACTTCCACGGTGCTTCCTGCGGTGGCAAGCAATGTGCCGCTTCGCAGAGCAATGACGGAGAGCGCATTCAAGACAGGCGAAAATATTTCGACCATCTCGTCGGTCATGAGGTTAACCACCCATTCGCCGCGATTGGCAGCAGCATTCCAAAGAATATACTGATTGATTGGACGGGTGGCTTGCTCGTGAAGCGCCGTACCAACTTCAGTCGGCACTTGTGACAACAGCCATGCGTAAAGCGGATAGGCAATCGACGCATTGAGCCCAGCTTGCTTGCTTTCCAAGCTGATTCGGTATTGTTTTATCATAGAATATCCACCTTGCATGGACCGAACGGGAATAACTCCTGATGATACAGTCCATATTTCATAGTATGCGGGGAGATGCCCAGTGCAGGGTCGTTTTCATGATGATGCGCACGGAAAGACTTGCTCATGAACGCAGAAACATGCTGCAAAGCAAGCTGCTTTCCCTCATAGGGGTACGACAGCGTTTTGCTGAAAAAGCCGGCGCCGCCGCCAAGAAAGAGCGTTGACGCTGCAAGCTGATAATGCGCATGGTCAGGCACGGTAAAATGTTCAGCGTACGTTTTTTGATGGTATGCGGCAAAGGTTTGGATGGCACGCAGCAAGGATTCCTTGGTAATTCTGCCGCGCAGGATGGACTGGTCCAACGTCAGCGTAGTATGAATCAGCTGCCCCGGCGCAATGCACTCACGGCAGAGGGGCAGTTTGCGGACAGCGCCGCTGACGCTGGCATCGCACTTGCAGCTTAAACACATGGCACTGTCTGCGATGACTTGACTGTCGGAAACAGAAAGTCCGCGCAGAAGGTCTTTCTGCGGTGTATCGCGCTCAATCTGCGGATACAATTGATGGAGATAACGTGCTTCAAAAGCGCCCCTTGGCTTCTGCCAATCAAGAGGGGCTTTTTTGCTGCCATCCTGCTGAATCATGGAAAAAAGCAGGGCTGTGCGCAGCGCGCCTTTGATACTGCTGCCGGGAACGTAAACCTGATTGGCCGTGTTGCGGATAAACGGACGAATTTCCTTGCACGAATGGTTTTCATCAAGTGCATCGGCACTGCGGAAGGTGCAGCGCACAAGCGCATGCTGCTCAGCGGGAGAAAGTGCAATGCTCTTGAAGAAGCGTCCTAAATCTGTGTCCGCACCAAGGCAATAGGCTTCAAAACGCTCCAGCTGATTTCGACGGAGGAGGAGGGCAAACAGCCGTTCTTCATCAATGTAGGAGATGGTATTGCCGTTCAGCATGTAAAATTTTTTCGGGATGACTTTGCCGTCCCCAACGTGGAGCAGCCCTTGCGTTGTCAGCGTCAAGTCAAAGCATTGGAGCGTTCCTGATTCAATCATGCTTTCACCCCCAGAAACATCGGCTTGGAATAGCGGTAAACGGGGTGATTGCCCGATTCGGCAACGGTGTACAAATCCCCGTGATAACGCTGCGTACAAGTTGCCCCGGCGGCAAGGTAATACTGCGTTTGCTTTTTGAATGGCTCTGCATTAAATGTGTTTGATTGGATGAAACCACTCCGGCGAATCAGCCGATACTGCGCGTGCTGCATGGTTTGTTCCAGCTCATCATCGCGCGGCAAACTGGTTGTCAGCAGCAATTGATAGGGCGCAGATGCGTCCGCCAGCGCATGTTGGAGGAATACCAGCTGGGAATCATCAGAATCGTCCAAACGAATCTGCTCTTCGACGGTAAAACGCCCGTAGCCGACGCTGGTCTTTCCGCCAATGCCGGACAAACCAAGGACCGTAAACAATTCGGCGCAATAATCCAGCTGACGCTGCTCCTTGCAGCCAATCAGCACATACAAACCGCAATCGGGAAAGAAGCGATATGCGCCCACCTGATAGGGAACGGCATCCGTTTCGTCGGACACGGCGGCCTGCGTTCTGCCTGCAAGTGTCCCGAAAGCATCCGGCTGCGGCTGATAAGAGGCTTCTCCGGCAATAGAACGCCAGAAATCAGAAAAGCTGCGAGCGGGAATCCATGCAAGCTTTTTCATTGCTTTGCGGCTGCCCTGCGGCATGTCCTGTTTCTGCGGGAGACGAGAAAAAGTCCTGCAAGGCTTGGGCAGGTAGTAATCAACACCGTACGCGGTACGATGCCACGGCATACTGTCACTGAGCAGCAATGAACCATCCGCAGCCTGCTGAAGGAGCGAATGGAGTCCATCAATGCCGTGGAGAGACAATGCAGTGTGGCAAAGTGCGGAAAAGAGCGTATCGGCATAGAAATGATCTTCTGATGTGAATAAGGAAAGCGCAGAATCGGAAGTGCCGAAGTGAGCAAGGCCATCAAATCGCAGACGAATTAGGGAATAATTCATAGTTCTCGGCCTCCTTGAAAATGTCCATCAACGTTTGGTCGGAGGTTTCATCCTGAAAATGCTGGAAAGAAAAATCGGAAAAGCCGACCCGCCCGCTGCCGCGCGAACCATGACCGCCCAGATAGTCCATCTGAAGAAGCTTCATGCCAAGCGCCAGCAGCTGCAAATCGGGGGTCAGCTCACTGGAATTTTCAATATCGTACACAATGGTGCAGCCAAACTGAACGCCTGCTGTAACGCGTTCAATTTGCCGCGGATTAGCTTGGCTGGTTTGACGGTTAATGGTGTTTTCCGCCTTTACTTCCGTCAAACCAATGCTTGCAAAATCGCTGGCATTGGATACAAAGCAGTCAGCAAACTGAAGCCGGGAACGTTTGACAGGCGCAGCGGAACCGAAAAGCCGCAGAATGGCGGAGTCGTCATGCTCGTGGTCGGGCATATTCTCAATATCCCCGCATTTGCTGCGAGCAAGCAGTGTGCGGATTTTTCCCTTCAAACTGCTGCCGGGGATGATGGGGCGATTGGTGTAAGGGTCGCGAACCACGGGGCTGTCCACTGCGCCGATGGCAGAAAAGGCAGAAGAATCTCCGA
>OMFM01000934.1_pt1 | contig 9898 bp, 22 predicted proteins | sample 1645661 | NCBI WGS metagenome assembly OMFM01 (sample SAMEA103958128, study PRJEB25191) | human gut metagenome | reverse complement strand
CACCTGTTACCTAGATCACTTTATCCTGAATACATTACGGAAGAATGGAACTTGCGAATTGGCTGTCCTGAATGCCATAGCAGGTATGACAATGACCGTAATTTCCGTAAACAGCAAAAGGAAATAGTAGAAACAATCCGTCAACACGATGAGCTGGCGGCAAATAGATATTTTGGATTATGATATACGATAAACAAATTATAAGGGGGAAAATCCCTTCAAAGTCGAATTGTTACAAGATAGTAGCATTATACGGGCACGGTTCTTTAGCAAAACAGAATGTACTTAAAAAGTATGAACAAACTTTCTACGCACAATGTGGATTAAGAGACAAGAATATAAAAGGTTTCTTTAAACTAACAGTGGATGTGTATCACGAAAATTTGCGTCCTGATCTTGATAATGCTTTCAAAATTTTACTTGACTGTCTACAAGGATGCAAGGCGATAAAGAACGATCGGCAATGTATGGAGATTAATGCACGAAAGCTGATTGATAAGCTTAATCCAAGGATAGAATTTATAATTGAGGAAGTTGAATTATAATACTAAACTTTTATGGAACAAAACGAATTAAACGAATGGCATAAGTTGTCAGAACAGATTATTGACTTCGTTGTCAATTGCAGCGATGATGTCAAACCATATTCATTGGGCAATTGGGAACCTTAACAGAACACCTAAAAGATTAAGCAATGACAAAGGATAGTTTTATCATATATAAATCTTTCTACAAACCTATATCAAGATTATCAGACAAACAGCTTGGGCGATTATTTCGTGCAATTTTCAAGTATCAACTTGGCGAGGAGGTTACGGTAGAGGAGGACATTGATATGGCATTGGGTTTTTTCATCAATCAATTTGAGATAGACGAAACTAAATATCATGGCATTGTCGAGAGAAACCGAAACAACGGGCGTAAAGGTGGTGCTCCTATAGGGAATTGCAATGCCAAATCAAAACAACCCAAACAACCCAGTGGGTTAAACTCAACCCAAACAACCCAAAACAAGCTTAATGAAAATGATAATGAAAATGATATAGATAAAGAATCTCCTAACGGAGATAAGAAAACAATTCCCAAAAACAAGGAAGTTGATTTGTCTTTTGTTTCGGAAGATTTTAAGGGCATATTCAAGGAATGGCTTGAATACAAGAGAGAAAGAAAAGAAAACTATAAATCGGAAAAATCCCTAAAAATGTGCTACAACCGATTGCTAACATTGAGTGGGAATGATTGCAATAAAGCAAGGCTTGTGGTTGAGCAGTCGATTGCAAGTAATTATGCGGGATTATTTGAATTAAAAAATTATGGAGCAAGACAAAATACAGACATCTACGAGCAGAAGCGAATTGATTCTGAGCGGAGAAAATCTAGACTCATGGCTGAGTTCGCAGAAGCGGATGCAAAATTCCTTGCAGAACAAGAAGCTAAACGAAAAGCAGTTGGCTCTACTGGAGAAATACCCAACACCATCCCGGATGGCGGTTGATTACAATCCTGATTTGCAAGGCAAGCTGGCAAAATCAAATCTTACACTTGCGGATATTGCCTTGAATGATAATATACCTTCGCTTGCAAACATCCGTTCTGTGTACGGTGAAGACAACGCACTTAGGTGGCTGAAAGTACAGTTTGATAGCCTTAACGATTACGCCGAGCAGGGAAAGGGTATAACCGACACACAACTGGATGAACTTTGTATTCTTGTCCTAGGTGAATACTATTGGATGAATTTGGCTGAAATATGCAACTTCATATCCAGATTCAAATTAGGGAAATATGGGCAATTTTATGGAGCTATTGGTCCGATGAAGATTTCATGCTCTCTTCTGGAGTATGTTAAGGAACGTAGGATTGACATTGATCGGCATGAGCGTGAACAATACAGAATCCAACGTGAAAAAGAAATAGAAGAGCGTGGAAATAACAGAATCTCTTATGCTGAATATCAAGAGTTGAAACGTCGGGCGGAATCCGGGGACGAGGAAGCCATGAAAATACTGACAGTATGGCAAAGAAAGTCAAGCCGGAACCCGTATATGTAAAATGCCGGAACTGCAAGAATGCATCAGACTTTGGGGATAATTCTGCGTATTGTAAGGCTAAAGGGCATAGAGTGTGTGCCTGTGACAGATATGGGCAAATATGCAATAGTTTTCAAAAAAATCATAACGAGAAAGAGAAATCATGAATGTATTATCACTGTTTGATGGCATGGGTTGTGGATGGATTGCCTTGCGTGAGCTTGGCATTAAGGTTGACAGAGGATATTCCAGTGAGGTGGACAAATATGCGATAGCTCAAGTGAAACTGAATTTTCCCGAGGTAATCCATTTGGGCAGCGTTACAGACATTGATGTTTCAAAATTGGAACATATAGATCTGCTGATTGGCGGAAGTCCTTGCCAATCATTTAGTTTTGCCGGAAAACGTATAGGGATGTCAACAAAAGGGAATGAGGAGATATATACGCTTGAAAAATACATGGAGTTGAAGGAAAACGGCTTCCAATTTGAAGGACAGTCATATCTGTTTTGGGAATATATGCGTATTCTGACGGATATCCGTAAATATAATCCAGATGTGTTGTTCCTGCTGGAAAATGTGGAAATGGAGAAAAGATGGGAAAGGGTATTAAGTGAGGCTATCGGGCTACGTGGGGTGCGTATTAATTCTGCGTTGGTTAGCGCACAGAACAGGCGTAGGATTTATTGGACGAATATCCGTGTAGGGCATGAAGGTCTGTTCGGATATCCTTATAGCGACATTCCGCAGCCTGCCGACCGAGGTGTTTTGCTGAAAGATATTTTGGAAAAAGAAGTGTGCGGGAAATATTTTTTGAGCAGAAAAATGGTGGATTGGATGAATATTCATAAGGGAAAACGGAATGTGGAAATAAAACAGATAAGGAAAAAGTATGAAGTCGGTGAGGTTTCTGAACAGAGAAAGAATATCCAACAGCTTGAACCACGTACTGATAGTAAGACGAATTGCCTTACAACTGTCCAAAAGGATAATTTGATAGTGATTCCAGGAACGGTACGTACATTTGGAGGAGAATATTTCCGTGAAATAAAATCAGGTAAGTCATGTGCACTGTTGGCAAGAGCTAGAAATGACGGAAGCTCACAACCATGTGTCCGAATCGATACACAAATTAGACGTCTTACCCCCACCGAATGTGCACGACTTCAAACTGTACCCGAATGGTATATATGGAATTGCAGTGACACTCAACAATACAAGATGCTTGGGAATGGGTGGACTGTAGAAGTTATCAAGCATATATTAAGTTTCATCAAAATAAAAGAATCATGAATACCGAAACGCTTATAAAGATACGTGAATGGGAAGCGGAACGCGACAGAAACCTGCGCATACACTGCCCTCTTGTAGCTGCCAAATTCCAAAGGTGGATTGACAAAATTAATAAAAAGGAGAACGAAAGTATTAACCGCATGAAAGGAAATGTAAAGTGAAAATATACAATTATGAAACCAAAGAAAAAAATAATAGATGCCGCCATAGCCAATGGTAGCATAGATAGATTGAATATGCTGCTTTCAGCCGCTCACCTGTTGAATTGCGAAGCCAATAACTTAGTAGAGGAAGCGAGCGATTTAATGGCAGAGAACTCCCTTCTGCTTGGAGATTTAAAAAAGTTGCACAATGACTTCGTAAAAGTTGCCGATAAGTATTTCAAGGAGTTCTCCACCCTCATTACTACTGATACCGCCAAGATGGATATGTTCTCTGACCTTGATGGATTTGATAAGGCATTCAGAGAGTGGGCTAAAGTACCGTCAGAGTGGAAACCTGGAGAAGTTTGTAGGAACCATTAATTAAAAGTAATACAGAAATAAACAAGAATCATGAAAAGAGAATTAACACCTGAGAATATTCAGGAACTGAAAGAAAATCAAATATTCGTTTTTGGAAGCAACATGAACGGCAATCACGCCGGAGGTGCAGCTAGATTGGCAGTTGAGAAATTTGGCGCAATTATGGGAAAGGCAAAAGGGATACAAGGTCAGTCCTATGCTATCCCTACGTTGGATAAGGATATGCAGAAAGTAACTGAAGAAGAGCTGGTCGTATTTTTAGGCAACTTCAGGAATTACGCTAACGAGCATCCGGAAAAGGAATTCCTCCTAACTGCCATTGGCACCGGGATAGCCGGATTTGATGCCAGCTACATGGCGTACATGGTACTTAGGGCAAACCTGCCGGATAACGTTACCTTACCAAAGGAATTTGTCAAAATCAAAGGCTACAAAGGTTTTAACCCCGATTTGACATGTAGGGATTTCCAATACGAAGAAGGTAAGGACTATGAAGAAACAGGCGATATAATGGCTTGCGGTAACGGATTTCACTTCTGCCTCCATCCGCTGGACGTGTTCGGTTACTATCCACCTGCCGAAGTTGGCATGAATAAGTTTCACGAGGTTGAGGGGACTGGCGATATGGACGTAGATACGGATGATACGAAAATTGCTTGCTCAAAAATCCACATAGGAGCGGAACTAAGTATTAAGAGTATTGTAGACGCAGCCGTTAAGTTTACGTTTGAAAAATGCAAGTGGAAGAAGGGTAAGACAGCCACAGGTGACCAAGGTGCAGCATCAGCTACCGGCAACTATGGTGCAGCATCAGCCACAGGCTACCAAGGTGCAGCATCAGCCACCGGCGACCAAGGTGCAGCATCAGCCACAGGCTACCAAGGTGCAGCATCAGCTACCGGCAAGGATAGCATTGCTCTTGCTGCCGGATACGGGTGTAAGGCTAAGGGAGCTATAGGTTGCTGGATAGTCCTCGCAGAACGTGGAGAATGGAACGGTAATACCTACCCGATTAAGGAGGTCAAGGCGTTTGAAGTTGACGGGGAAAAGGTTAAGGCTGACACATGGTATATGCTAGTCAATGGAGAGCTTAAGGAGGTTTAGCGGAAGTAATTAATTCAAAACCAAGATAGATATGAATAAGGAAGAATTTCTGAGCAAAAGAGATGCCATCGATTTAAAGTTAAAAGAATTGAATGGCGAAAAGAAGAAGTTGGAAAAGGAATACATTGAATCCAACCAAGGATTCAATGTTGGAAGCAAGGTCTGTATAACGGTCCCGGCTCATGAAAGGTTTTCTCTATTGAGCAATGAAAGGATATTGGTCCCCGAAGCGAAGAAGTTAGCCTATATTGCAGACTATGAGATTGATGATAACGGAGAGGTTGTCCCCTCTTTAAGACAGTTGGATTGCAATGGGGGCATGTCAGAAATGCCTTTATATGTTAATTTTAAAAAGGTTATAATTGAATTAGTGCGAGTTAATTAAAAGAACAAAAATGAAGTATAAGGTTACATATATCCTACGAAAAGAGGTCTCTGTTATTGTTGATATAAAAGACAAAGAACTTAACAGAGAATTTAAAAGACTTGGTGAGATCCACTCTGATTCAGATTTTAATGGGGCGTCTGATCCTCGTTGGAAGATAGAAGAAAAGGGCTATGAAGAATTTTCCTGTGGTGAACATTATGACGAGGGAGATGAAGACATTATTAATAGATCTATCATGAGATTTAATGACTAATAACAATTTAGATATGAAACAGAAGTTAGAAGAAGCAGTAAGAGAATATGCAGAATCAGTAATTGATTCATTCGGAACAAACGGAGTTCCAAATGGCGTTTCCGATATTAAGGACATGATTGCTCTAGGTTTTGAAAATGGCACATCATGGCTTTCAAGCCAGATTAAATCTATCATCCTGGATGATACGTTGACAGATGGGGAAGTCATAGATAACATTAGTGAGCTATTGAAGGTATAAAGGGGAAACGTAATCTTTTTAGTAATAAAATATGAAAGAAGTAACGATAATATGTGATGCATGCGGAAGAGAGATACAGCCATCGTATTTCCGCAGCGCAAGATTGGATTTCAAGATAGATAAATGGGATGGTGGCTCTGTTGGTGGAAGGGAGGATATATTCATCCAAGAAGCCGACTTATGCTCGGAATGCGCCCATAAGTTGCAGAAATTTATAGAGAACGAATTGAACATTCAACCACACCACCCCTAATTGATTAAATTATGAAACAGACAGTAGAAGAAGCAGCAAGGGAAAATATCTTGTTTAATCACAGGACAGTTGACAGGACTTTGTTTGGTAAAGATTTGGCAAGGTTTGGAGAGATAAATTTCATACAAGGTGCCGAATGGCAATCCAAGCAATCCCCGTGGATAAGCGTTAAGGAACGGTTGCCGGAAGATACAAACGAAAAATTAGTGGCGCTTGAAGATGGAACAATAAGAATAGCGCATTATGATGAAGATTACAACGAAGATATGGAATATCACTTTTGGTATGACTGCGCTGCAAGTGAGAGTTATCATAGAGATGATGTAATCTATTGGATGTCAATACCGTCTTTCGATGAGATACTAGAATCCAACAGGGATGTACTTGAACGAATTAAAGAGAAAGGAGATTGATAGAAAAAGGAGGTACCCGTGAATACCTCCCCGAAAATCAATCACGATTGATTATTCACGCCTTTACAAGGAACGAAAAGCATTTACCGTTTTTAGGGTAAATTGTCTTACCTTTCCGTTTTATGTATCGACAGAATATTCGAATCATTCCGTTTTCTATTTGAGTTTTATTCATGGAGCAGCACCTCCTTTCCCGACAATTGCAACCAAAGCATAATCGCATTGGAAGTCGTTGTGCGATGCCGATACACAACGAAAAAGCCCCCCCAGCACGGGACTGAGGGGCTAATTCTTCTATGCCATAGAAGAGGGGGGCCACGGCTCATTCAGCCGGGAAGGAGTGCTACTCCGAATAAAACTCACTACAAAAGCAAATATTTGCCTTATTGTAGAATAATAAATTAACGATTTTAATAATGATATTAACATGAGAAAGGAGATTGAGATATGGAAATAAAGAACGTAGGACAACTTAGAAAAATAATTGAGAATCTTTCCGATGATTACGAAATAGAGATGCGTGTCAGACGCAAATTGACGGATGAAGAATTGAAAAATTGCAGGTGCCCTTATCCTTACGATACAGAGTATTTAATTCTTGAATTTGATGATATAGGTGTGTCTGACAAAGTATTATGTTTGGGTGTAACTTCTAATAGATGAACGGTATGAAAATAAAGAACGGAATAATAATAAATGGAGTGTTGCATGAGATGACGAGTGAAAATGTCCCATGCAACCAATGCTCACTGTTGCGCATTTGCAGTAAGTCAGAAAAGGAAGAATATTCCATCTGTCTTTGTGCTTTGATGAACTGTGATGGTTTTGTTAACCGTGGAAAAGTAAAAATAGAGAAGGAGGAATAACTATGGGATTTACAACACCGTGTTTCATAAAAAAGAATACACCGGAGCTTCGGAAGAAGCTGGAAGAGTTGGGGTATAAGCTCAATAATGGCAAATGGATGGGCAAATATCTTGCGGCATTCCAAATTAAAGAAACAAAGGAATGGAGATATGTTGCATCCCCTGAATGGGATTTGCAAAATAACCCAGATATAGATGCTTCTATTGATTGCGGAACCAACGAAGAACTTTTCTTGGCTATAGCTTCATTAAGAGATGATACAAACAACAATCAACTATTCACTAATGATAAGGGCGATTGGGGTATATACCGGGATGGCTCTGATGGAGGTTTATCTGGAATGGATTTCTATGGGATGCCTAATGATTTTGAGATTGACAATTACCACAAGGCTACCGTAAATGAACTGATTGAACATTTTAAAACAAAGGAGGAACAACGATGAAAGCAAGAATAAAAAGAAAAATACAAAAAAGACCATTCCTATACAATGTAGGACAAGTTTTTAAGGCTTGTGATTGGCTTACTGAAATTCAGCGTGGAAATATAGTTTGGTATCGGTATCATTCATTCGGTACTATTACTAAGCGTTATGTTAAAATAAATGATTAAACAATGAAAGCAAGAGTAAAATCAACAGGAGTTTTGGTAGATGTAACTCCCCAATTAAACATCAACTCTCAACATAGCAGAGATTATTTATATGTATGTGGTAATATGGTTTTCAAGGAATGCGAACTTGATTTTTCAGCTATCGACTGGGAACAGCGTAGATACGAACTGGCTAAAGCTGCCATGCAAGGAATACTAAGCAATGAAGAAGAAGTTGGTTATGCCTGTTCCGAAGCAACATATAAAGAAAACGAGAAACATACAGTACCTAAAGCTGTTGCTCAATTTGCTATTGCTTGCGCCGATGCTTTAATTAATGAACTAAAAGGAGAATAATACCATGACCGAAGAATTTGTAACATTGGAAACAGCAAAACTGCTGAAAGAAAAAGGATTCAAGGAAAATGTATTTACTTTTTATGAAGCAGAATGTGCAGAAGGAGACTTTGAGTTATTTGAAAGTTACGAAGTCGAAGATTTTAATGCAAGAGCAGATAATTTTTCCGCTCCTACACAATCCATCGCCCAAAAGTGGCTGCGTGAAAATCATTCTATTCATATAGCTGTTGATTTTAATCAATATGGACGATGGTATTATCGACTTTACGATATAAAGGATTATGATTTTCTTTCTGAAACAGAAGTTGATAAAATTTATAAATCTTACGAGGAAGCACTGGAAGCTGGAATACAAGAAGCATTAAAACTTATATGATTATGAAAGCAAACCTAATATTTTTTCTTGCGATATTCATCATATCAGCATTATTTATCGGTCACTTCCGACTGACATTCTCACCGTTCAGTGTATCCCTACCCTATTGGCATAGAACTTTAGGAGTAGTTCTTATCGTTGTAGGATGCTTGGTTTACAACATAGGTGAGCATATATCAGGCTACAAGAAAGGACTGGATGAAGGCGTGGAGATTGTTTTGAAAGAGTTAAAAGAAAGATACAACCATGAATAGAAAAGAATATCAGGAACACTGCAAGCATAGCCCCTATAGTGGGCAATGCTACAAAAAGTCATTCATATCGGGTGTAGCAAACAATGTGCATGTGAACATGCGGTGTGACGGGAAATGCCCCCGTATGAATAATTACGACAAGAGAAATGGAATATTAACTGATAAAGAAAGAACAGATGAATCTAAATGAACTGCGCGACCGCGCCTATAAAACCGCTTGCGACCACGGTTTCCATGATGAAGAATTGAGTAACGAACATTGCTTTTGCCTTGTAATATCCGAGCTTATGGAAGCCGTGGAAGCGGATAGAAAAGGGAAACGGGCCAATGTTGATTGGTATAATAAGAAGATAGCCAATAGCCGTATTTGCCAGGGGCTGGTTCCAGGCACTCCCAAGGAGATAGGTTTCGAAGTTGCATACAATGAAACTATCAAGGGAAGCATAGAGGAAGAACTCGCTGATGCTGTAATCCGCCTGCTTGATTTGTGCGGATTGCGTAAGATAGACATTGAGGACTTTAATTCCCATCAGATATGAGTATGAATACGACTGTCCATTAGAAGGGCAATTAAACGGCATGCTATTTGCTATTTTCGGGCTTGCTAAACATTTGGACATAGACCTTATATGGCATATCAATCAGAAGATGAGGTACAATGAATTGAGAGAAAATAAACATGGAAAAAAGTATTAAACATTTCCCGTTACGTATAGACTGCCGTACAGTCATATATGTAACAAAAGATAAGCTTACCTCTGAATATGCAGAGAAGAAGCGAAAACTATTCAATTCTATTTCAGCGATTGAAAAGAAGGGTGGAGGATACCGGGTAACAGTTGATGTCGAAGAAGTAAGGGAACTTGTTGTCAGCGGCATGCGCCTGAAAGATATTGCAAAGAAATTGGGAGTGAGCAAAACCACTGTTGATAACTATATAAAGAAGTATG
>OMFM01000931.1_pt1 | contig 9926 bp, 7 predicted proteins | sample 1645661 | NCBI WGS metagenome assembly OMFM01 (sample SAMEA103958128, study PRJEB25191) | human gut metagenome | reverse complement strand
CCGAATGTCCAGGTCACCTGGTATCCGTTTCCTTCTATATATCCGTCTTTTTTGTTTTTTGCTCCCAATACATCGGCGATATCGCGTGCAACGGAAGGCTTTTCGGCAATACAAACTATCATAATTTTCGTTCTGTCTAATAGGATTGCAAAGGTAACAAAAACGGCTGAAAGCAACTCTCTTTTCTCTTTAATTTATGAGAATTTAGAAACTGCTTTCAGCCGCTATTTGTACTTGATATGCTATTTAATCCATGTACCGTCTGCTTTTATTCTCAGGTTTTCCACTTCCTCGTCTGTGCTTTTGTTTTCCAAGTCGATGATATACCATTTTTCGGATACGGGTGTTTGTACGTATTCGGCATCATCGATGGTAAATCCGGGATACCGGGCATTAACAGCCTGTTTCACAGCTTGGGGAAGTTCGGAAGCACGTACGTCCCAACTGGTTCCCACCCATGTCTTCTTACTGTCGAAATAAACGTCTTTTTCTTTATTTTCATCCCAAATACTCACTTCCATGTAATCTTTTTCTTTTTCGATATCAAGAATACGGGCATTGGGGTACATCTCTTTGATGAGGGCAGAGAAATCGTCCAAATCCGGTTGGGGAATGAAATCTTCATAGTAGTCCGAATCATTATCAACTTCAGTTCTGGTCAGAACACCTTCGGGCGAATAATATAAATCGACTTCCTGTTTGCCTTGCTCTACTTCGATTACATAAATGGTTTCCATGCCTGCTCGGGCTAGCATGTCTACATCGTCTATTTTCCAACCGGCATATTCACTTTGTTTGAAAGTCTCTTTCACCGGTTGTGGCAATGCTTCATAAGGTATATCGCTTTCCGTCATATACCATTCTGCCGACGAAGGATTATACCATGCTTCATGCGATGTTCCTTCGCTGTGGAAACTGGCAACGGCATAATTACCCTTTACTTCCCATTCCACAGACCGGGCTTGTGGATATTTGGAATTAAATGCTTCCCGGACAAGATTGGATACCGCCGATGCATCGGGAGTATCATTGTCGTCGTCACTACATGCGCTGAAAGTAAATACACTGATAGCTGCAAAAAATAAAAATAACATCCAGTTCTTTTTCATAATCGTTTTATTTTTATGGTTTCTTTGCGGCAAATTTAGAGGGAGAATCTAAAAAGATTCTGAAATTTGAAGCAAATTGCAGCTTTTCGGTTATTTTTTTACCTGCTTCTCTTTATTCGTTTTTATGAAGATACCAGTCTTTGTTTTGTGCACCGGAAGATCTTACCCATTCAGCAAATCCGGGGTATGCTGTAGTGATACGTACCTTTTCTGCCGGGACAGGGAAGTCTTTTACATCCGGTAAATGGATAGCAAAGGGCATATTGTCGTTGGATACATAAAACAAATTGTGCTCAGGTTGAGAGGCATCTTCTCCTGTACTCCATAAGTTGTTGTCGGCTTTATCGGTCGGCGGGTAATTGACAAGGTGCACTTCTTTGCCTCTTCCTTGGTCTGTGCTACAGATAATAAACGGATTATAGGGCGGAATTAGTTTATTATAGTCTGCATTTGCTATTTCTATGGTCACAGTATAGGTCTTTCCTATCACGTTTTTGATATTGTCAAAGAGGAGGACAGTAGGGTAGGTCTGTCCGCTTTCCATATTGTCGTTGCCGATGAATGTGGAACGTTCAGGTCCCTCGATAGTGATACTTTTGACATCTGTATAAGTAATATTTGTCAATTGGTAGCCAAAGCCGTTGTTATAAATACCTCCGTTATGACGAGGGGTAAACTTATCGATAATTTTGGTGATTTTATTGGTTTCTAATGTTTTGTAAATAGTGGATTCATAGTCTATCATAACATCATTCATGTCATAATCACCTTCTTCCGGCCATTTATCCTCATAGGTAAGTGTACCAAAAGTCGTTTGTACATTGTCATCCGGAGTTGGAGCGTTTTCATCCGGTAAATCGGGAATTGTATTTTTTTCCACTGCATCCTTTTGTTCAATGTCAAGATAGAATGTAGCATCGGAAAAGTTGTTATCCTTACCGTCTTCAAAACCGATAGTTACCATTTGTGTAGAAATGGCGTCCAATAAAGCGATGGTTCGTTTTTCACCTTGATAGTTCAGGTTGGGGCTTGAATATTTAGTGGCATTCCAGGCATTTCCTTTTACCGGGTTTTCGATAGTACCGTTATTGTTGGAGAACCCATTGGGTTGAAGGAAAAATCCGATGGCGACCCCTGCCGGGAATTCATCTTGGAATTGTGTTCCATCCCAATATTTTAATTCTACTTGGTCACGGGAAAATATAGAAGCCTGGTCTGTTCTGGTGATATTGGGAAATGCAATAATCTTTGTTATTTTATTTTCTTCAGGGGTTTCATTTTTCGGATAAGTATAATATCCAACTACATTTTTGTATCCGGCTCCGCTATTCACAAATACCAATTTTATTTTGGTTGCTTTCGATAAAATGATATCCGAGCTGAAGTTGTTTTCGAGAAATTCCGGATGTACTATGGATATGTATTTATTCTTTATGGTAGAGTATGTTTCTTTTATATTATAAAGTATATAGTCTGGCGTATTTGCTTTGGGAAGTAAATATGTCGGTTTTCCACTTTCGCTCCAATCTCCTAATATCTTGTATTCATCAGGATATTTAAATTCATTGACGGGGGTCACTGCCCGTGTCCTGTCTCTGTGCGAGGCAATATAGTCGTTTTGATTGAAGCTGATACTTTTGTCTTTGATTGTCAGTTCTATGGGGGAAACTGTTCCCAAATAATCGGAGTATAACCATATTTTCTCGGTTCGGGCCGGGATGGTAACATTGCCTGAGAACCGTCCTGATTTATCCGTTGAGGCTTTAAAAAGCCCTTTTATATTCTCTTTTTTAATAATAGATCCATCCTCCGGTTCTTCTGTGGGGTTTTCATCGAAGAGTTCAAAAAGTACGAGATAGTCATTGAAACCATAATCAATGTTCACTTTAATAGTTTGCATTGTGTTGAAGTCAAAGTAGTCCTCTACGGAAGGTTTTTCCGGTTCGGGAGTCGGTTCGGGTGCACCGTTCAGTCCGTTTTTGTCCATGCAACTATATAACACGAACAGCGTTGCTGTGATTAGCACGCATTTTGTTAAATCCTTCATATCATTTTAAGATGTTAATCAAGCAAATGTAATTAAAAAATCGTTGATAACGAATAAAAGATGGGAATAAAAGCTTAAAAACAAGGATTATTTTATTTGGGGAGACAATTATCGGGATGAAGTGTAGTTTGGGTAAAATATAAAAGGCAAACTTGTTCGAAGTTCGCCTTTTATAAATTGAATGTGGTAAGGAAGACTTTTATTCTTCCAGCAATATTTCCATAATCTGTACTGCTGCTTTGGCTACAGAAGTACCCGGACCAAAGATAGCTGCTACACCTGCTTTATAAAGGAAGTCGTAGTCTTGGGCAGGAATTACACCTCCGGCAATAACCAGAATATCTTCGCGGCCTAACTTCTTCAACTCTTCCATCAGTTGCGGAATCAAAGTCTTGTGTCCGGCAGCCAGTGATGAAACGCCTACTGCATGAACATCGTTTTCCACTGCTTCACGGGCAGCTTCGGCAGGAGTCTGGAACAACGGTCCCATATCTACGTCGAAACCACAGTCTGCATAACCTGTAGCAACCACTTTCGCACCGCGGTCGTGTCCATCCTGTCCCATCTTGGCAACCATGATACGCGGACGGCGACCTTCTTTCTTTGCAAATTCTTCGGTCAGTTCGCAAGCTTTTGCGAAATCTGCATCTTTTTTACTTTCTGATGAATACACGCCTGATATAGTTCTAATTACTGCTTTATAACGTCCTACAATCTTTTCGCAAGCATCTGAAATTTCGCCTAAGGTAGCGCGGACACGGGCTGCTTCTACTGCCAGTTCCAGCAAATTGCCTTCTTTGGTCTCGACGCAACGGGTAATAGCATCCAATGCTTTTTTCACTTCTTCTTCGTTGCGGCCCTCTTTCAGACGTTTCAAGTTCTCAATCTGTTCCAGTCGAACGGCGGTGTTGTCTACTTCGAGGATATCGATGGGGTCTTCTTTTTCCAAGCGATACTTGTTGGTTCCCACGATAGTCTGTGCACCTGAGTCAATGCGGGCCTGAGTGCGTGCGGCAGCTTCTTCGATACGCATTTTGGGCACACCGGTTTCGATAGCTTTTGCCATACCGCCAAGGCTTTCGATTTCCTGAATATGTTCCCAAGCCTTGTGAGCCAGTTCATTTGTCAGAGACTCTACATAGTAAGAACCTCCCCATGGGTCGACATTCTTACAAATGTAAGTTTCTTCCTGAATATAAATCTGAGTATTACGTGCAATACGTGCAGAAAAGTCTGTCGGAAGAGCAATTGCTTCGTCCAATGCATTGGTGTGCAGTGACTGGGTGTGTCCCAGTGCGGCAGCCATTGCTTCGATACAGGTACGGCCTACGTTATTGAACGGATCTTGTTCGGTCAGTGACCAGCCTGAAGTCTGCGAGTGAGTACGCAAAGCCAGTGACTTCGGGTTTTTCGGGTTGAACTGTTTCACGAGTTTTGCCCATAACATACGTGCGGCACGCATTTTGGCAATCTCCATAAAGTGATTCATACCGATAGCCCAGAAGAACGACAAGCGCGGAGCAAAGGCATCGATATCGATACCTGCTGCAACACCTGCACGGAGATATTCCAAACCGTCGGCCAAGGTATAAGCCAATTCGATATCTGCCGTAGCACCTGCTTCCTGCATGTGATAGCCGGAGATAGAGATTGAATTGAACTTAGGCATCTTTTGAGAGGTGTATTCAAAGATGTCGGAGATAATCTTCATAGAGAAGGCAGGCGGATAAATATAGGTGTTACGCACCATGAACTCTTTCAAAATATCATTCTGGATGGTTCCTGCCATTTCTTCAAGTTTCGCTCCCTGTTCCAGTCCTGCATTGATATAGAATGCCATGATAGGAAGTACGGCTCCGTTCATGGTCATGGAAACGGACATCTTGTTCAAGGGGATGCCATCGAACAATACTTTCATGTTTTCCAGTGAACAGATAGATACACCTGCTTTACCTACGTCGCCTACTACACGCTGATGGTCGGGGTCATAGCCACGGTGGGTCGGAAGGTCGAATGCAATGGACAGACCCTTCTGACCTGCTGCCAGGTTTCTCTTATAGAATGCGTTGGATTCTTCTGCTGTGGAGAAGCCTGCGTACTGACGAACGGTCCATGGACGGAAAACGTACATGGTGGAGTATGGTCCACGAAGGAATGGCGGGATACCGCTCATGAAGTCCAGGTGATTGCAGTCATCATAGACATCTTTGGTATAGAAGGGAGCGACCGGGATCTTTTCCATGGTCGGTTCATAGAGTGCATCAAAGCCTTTGCCGGTCTTGGCTTCCAGCTTTTCCTTCCACTCATCATAGGAGCAGTGTGGATGTTCCCCCAGAGACAGCTGTGTGAAATCAGGATTTGTGTTTGCCATTATTCAATCATTCCTTTCTTTTTCTGCAGCATGCGGAGAATTTCGTAGCAGTTTGCTTTGACGCTGATGAAATCATCTACGCCCGCCTTGCGGTAGGTCTCTTCCAGATCCTTTGGAGCTGCGCCTGCGAGGAAGAGGGTGCCGTCGCCGAGGACTTCTTTCAGTCTCGGAGCCAGAGCCGGTACATCTTCCGGATAGGTCGCATCCGTGGAGCAGATGACAGCGACATCATATGGCGTGCCTTTGTCATCAGCGCCAGCTTTCAGTGCTTCTACGCACTTATCCCAGCGGGAGCCCGGTTTGTCTTCGTCATCCTGGAAACCATTATTGAGATGGACATTGAATTCGCCGACCTGCAGGAAGGAGGTGGAGAAGTCTGCTCTGGCTTTATGCTGCGGGATCTTGCCCATGTTTGCGAGGAAGATCTCGACATTCTTGCCAGTCTTTTCTTTATATGCTTCGGTATCAAAGCGGAGTGCTTCGAAGCGTTCCGTCCAGCGGTGTGCATCGATCTTTTCGATAGCAACGGAGCCTTCTGCATTACCAGCGACTTCATTGATCTCGCCAATGGTCGCACCGGCAGCAGCAGCAGCGGCTGCCTTGTCGATGGCTTCGCCTTCGCCGGCATCTTTGAGTTCTGCCAGCTTCTGGCTTCTGAAAGCAAGATCAAGATCCGCACGGTAAGCCTTCGCTGCATCGCCAAGTTCCTTCTTAATGGCTTCTGTATCTTCCGGACGAGCTTCGAGGAGCACTTCGCCCATCAGCGGGTACATGTTATTGCCGACCGCACGGTCTTTTCTAAGATCCAGTGCTTTGAAGCGCTTTTCAAGGACGGCTTTGATCTCTTTCTGCGGATAGCCTTCTTTGATTGCTTTGGTCATGCCGCCCAGAGATTCGATCTTCTGGAATTCAGCCCAGATCTTTTCTGCCATCTCTTTGGTGAGTTTTTCAATCGCCCAGGAGCCGCCAGCTGCATCGATCGGGCGCAGCATGCCGAATTCTTCCTGCAGCATGATCTGCAGGTTTCTAGCGATACGGCGGGAGAATTCATCACCTTTTCTGACAGTATCATCATAAGGTGCATTTTCGTAGGTATCTACACCGCCAACGACAGCAGAGAATGCTTCGGTGGTGTTGCGGAGCATGTTCACGCCCACATCGAAAATGGTCTTTGTGAAGAATGCCGGTTTTGCATGGATCTTCATCGAACGATCTTCTTCTTCTGCACCGAAAGCCTTCATGATGTTCGACCATACCTGACGAGCTGCACGAAGCTTTGCAATTTCAATGAAGAACGTAGCGCCTACATTGAAGCCGAAGTAGAAGGACTGTGCGATATCATGGATCGAAATGCCTCTCTTCAGCATTTCACGGACATACTCTACAGCGACGCCGAAGGTATATGCGATTTCCTGTACAGCCTGTGCGCCGCCCAGAGAGAATACATCGGAAGTAATGAATACGGTCGCTACGCTCGGTGCATTCTTGCGAGCCCAGCGGATGGTCTCTGCCATCTGGTCGTATGCTTTTTCAAGGCTTTCCTTATTCTTGCCATCAGTCAGCAGCTGTGTCAACGGGCTTCCACCGATCACGCCATGAAGCGCGGACACATCTTTTCCCTGTGCTTTGACTGCGGCAGCCACCATAGCAAGCGGTGCCAGTGCAGATTCGCCGGTATACATCATGAATGGATACTTTGCAAGGTCCAGACCGTCCAGAAGGTTATGCACATCTTCGAGAGTGGTCAGAGAAACGCCGGTTTCACCTGGTTTTTCAGCATCCGTCACATCGATGCCATGCAGAGTGGATGCATCAAGGCGTACATTGTATACCGTGGAACCACGATCGATTTCGTGTTTCAGGAGCTCATTATTTTCCTTTGGAAGTGCTTCATCACAGGACTGCGCAATGCCCCATGGTTCTTCTTTGTAACCATTGACTTTCTGACCGCGCATGAAGTCCCCCATGCCCGGATAGTCATCGGTCGGCAGGATCGCATCCTGTGCGTCCGGACCTGTACGCAGGGTATAGATCGGGCTAAAAGTGATACCTTCATACGTCTTGGTATACATCAGCTTATCAAACGGTTTGCCCTTCAGAAGAGCGTTGCACGCATCAACCCATTCCTCGTAGGTTGGTGGTGTGAATTCATCAAATGTGACCTGTGGGAAATCGGTTTTGCCTTCCGACTGTTTCAGAATCGCTTCCAATTCCTTATCGGTAAGCTGTCTTTCCTGATTTTCCGCGGATGTTGCTTTTGTTACTTCATCCATGAAATAGTTCCTCCTTTAATAATTTATGGCCGCTCACTGACTTACCAGCGCAAATCAAGAGAACGCCCCTTTAGACAATTTCAATCAGACAGAAAGTTCACCTCCTTCAGGTTCACGTCTTGGTCCTACCATAAAAAAACGACTGACCCAGTGGGGGCAGCCGGAAAATAATGAGACCAGGACCGATCTCAATCCCCTCCCCATCTCTCGCAGGTTGACGGAAATACGGATCTTCTCACAAGCCCTGATCTTAGACAGAATCAAATCATGTCTTGGATAGATCCCTACTTCCTTCGCGGTGATTCATTGGCAGATAGTTCTCCTGGCTCGGGCTCCTCATCTCTTCACGCCTTCCCAGACTTTCGCCCAGTGGCCTATCTGTGAGAGACTCCTCCTTACAGTGGCGGGACCGCTCCGGCTTAGACCGGATTCTCTTTTATGCTTTCGCATCTGCCAGCCATATGAAATTGTCTAAATGACTACAGTCTCAGTATAATTCATATTCTTCTCAGTGTCAATCAATGTTTTTCTCTGTCTTATATATTTCTTGCTAATATTGCATCTGAAATCACAAATTATGCATTGAACAGCAGCCATGATTTATATTATAATAGATTTGTATGTAAAGTATATTTCATTATCATTATTTTTATTCTCATACAAGGAGCTTACCATGGCACTCGATCCGAAAACCAAAGAAACCGTCAGAGAAGAAGCCCTTCGGCTTTCTAAAGAATTTGCTGAACTTGATGGCAGACGCCCGCGTGTTCTCCTCATAGAAATGGAAAATGATCTCGAAAGTGATCGTGAAGAACGAAAACTTGCCGCCAATGCATTGGCAGACTCCGGCTGGGACGTCGACGTCAGCCCCTCGCAGCAGCCGGAGGATGCAGCCAAAGGGGCAGCAGACAACGACGTTCACTTCGTCTTCTACACCACGACCGGTGACGCCAGAGGTAAGAATGCTGTCGCCCTCTCGCGTGCTCTCGCTCTTTATGGCCGTGATGATATCCTGATCGCCGTTCATCAGGTGCCTACTAAGGCGTGACAGGAAGCGGCCGCAAAAGAACCGAGATCAGCCGAGAGGACGTATCCTCCTTTACCATGAATGGGATCATTCGCTTTACCCCTGTCGGCGGTGCTATTCCATATCCGCTATGAAGCCTTGGCTTTTCGGTGCTGACACTACACCAAATACAAAAAGCAACGTGTGATCCGCTTACGGCGGAAACGCGGGATCGAAAACGGAGTGTCTGATTCTCTTGCGCACTCCGTTTTATTGCAACAAAAAAGCAGCGCATACGCGCTGCTTTTTCATATCGGCTATTAGCCAACGGTGAAGAGAACGTCGCCGCCCTGTACGGACTGGCCTTCGGATACCGGCATGCCGGTGATCTTGCCATCGCATGGAGCCATGATCGGGTTGCCCATTTTCATAGCTTCGAGAACGAGGACTTCGTCGCCGGAAGCAACTGCATCGCCAACATGTTTGTTGATGCGGATAACTTTGCCCGGCATCGGAGCTTCAACGGATTCGCCTGCGCCTGCAGGAGCTGCTGCCGGAGCTGGAGCCGGAGCCGGTGCTGGAGCCGGAGCCGGTGCCGGAGCTGCTGCTACCGGAGCCGGAGCTGGAGCTGCTGCCGGAGCTGCTGCTACCGGAGCCGGAGCTGCTGCTGCAGCGCCGCCATCTTTAACTACTACATCGTAATCCTGGCCGTTAACTGTTACAGTAAATTTTCTCATTGTCTTTCCTCCTAAATGATTGTACTTTCAACTTTCAATTAGAACTGCTGAGTGCCGGAAACACCTGCAAGACGAGATGCAGAGGTCCAGCCACTTCTAGCTGCCGGGCGGATGGAGACGATTTCGCCGCCACCCATCGCAACGATTGCAGCAGCGATTGCTGCTACAACTGCACCATTGTCAGCTGCTTTAGGAGCTGCTGCTCTAGCTGGAGCGGCTTTCTTCGGAGCTGCTGCCGGTGCCGGTGAAGGCGATGATCGTCGCGGGCAGGGTCGCAATGGACTGCGCGAAGATGATGGGCAGAACGCCGGACATATTCACCTTCATGGGAAGGCTGGATGCCTGACCGCCATACATCTTGCGGCCCACCTGACGCTTGGCGT
>OMFM01000930.1_pt1 | contig 9936 bp, 8 predicted proteins | sample 1645661 | NCBI WGS metagenome assembly OMFM01 (sample SAMEA103958128, study PRJEB25191) | human gut metagenome | reverse complement strand
TGCGCATCCTCGCGGAGCGTTTTTTACTTTACAGGAAAGCAATTTCCTGTAAAGTGAAGAAGAGGAAGTGGCTTACGCCTCTTCCTCTTCTTCTGTATCTTTTGCCCATCCAAAGGCATATTTTACTGCCTTCTTCCAGCCTTTTAATTTTTTCTGTCTCTCTTCCTCTTCCATCTGTGGATGGAATACCCGCTCTATCTGCTGGTTCTTTATCACATCTTCTTTGGTCTTCCAGTAGTCTACTGCAAGTCCTGCCAGATATGCTGCACCCTTTGCTGTTGTCTCTACACATGCCGGACGATTGACCGGTGCCTGTATCATGTCTGACTGGAACTGCATCAGGAAATTATTAGCACTGGCTCCTCCATCTACATTTAAGGAACGGATTTCGATTCCAGCATCCGCTTCCATGGCAGAGATAACTCCTTCCACCTGATAAGCAATAGATTCCAGAGTTGCCCGGATGATATGATTCTTATTGGTTCCTCTGGTAATTCCTACAATTGTTCCTCTTGCATACTGATCCCAATATGGTGCACCCAGTCCGGTAAATGCCGGAACCACATAACAGCCATGAGTTCCTTTTACTTTGGTCGCCATATACTCTGAATCCGATGCGGAGTCAATGAGACGCATACCATCACGCAGCCACTGGATTGCCGCACCTGCCACAAAGATAGAGCCTTCCAGTGCATAATTTACTTTGCCATCCAGCCCCCAGGCAATGGTGGTGACCAGTCCGTTTTCTGAAAATACCGGACGTTCTCCTGTATTCATCAAAAGGAAACAGCCTGTACCATATGTATTCTTCGCTTCTCCTTCGGAAAAGCAGGTCTGTCCGAACAAAGCTGCCTGCTGGTCTCCTGCTGCACCGGCAATCGGTATCGCACTTCCAAAATATGCCGGGTCTGTATAACCATATACACAGCTTGACGGCATCGGCTTTGGCAGCATGCTCTCCGGAATATCAAGCTCTGCCAGAATATCTTTATCCCAGGTTAATGTGTTTATATTAAAAAGCATGGTTCTTGACGCATTGGAATAATCGGTTACATGTGCTTCCCCTTTCGTCAGTTTCCAGATCAGCCAGGTCTCTACCGTTCCAAAGAGCAGCTTTCCTTCTTCCGCTAATTTCCTTGCACCCTTCACATTATCTAAAATCCACTTGATTTTCGTTGCCGAAAAATAGGCATCAATAATCAATCCTGTTTTCTTACGATAGGAATCTTCCAATCCTTTTTTCTTTAACGCATCTGCAATATCAGCGGTCCGGCGGCACTGCCAGACTATCGCATTATAAACCGGCTCTCCGGTCTCTTTGTTCCATACAATTGCTGTCTCTCTCTGGTTGGTGATTCCAATGGCTGCAATATCTGCTGCCGTAGCACCAATCTTAGACATTGCCTCTACTGCTACCCCAAGCTGAGTCGACCATATCTCATTGGCATCATGTTCTACCCACCCCGGATTCGGAAACATCTGGCGGAATTCTTTTTGTGCCATACTGCAGATTTCACCGGCTTCATTAAAGAGAATACACCGGTTGCTGGTGGTTCCGGCGTCTAACGCCATAATAAATTTTGACATAAAAATACCCTCCTGAAATTATATTTATACCCTTAGTACAATTATAATTTCCAGAAGGGTTTTTCGCAACTATTTTACACGAATCATCTGAAGAATATCAGCAAGTTTTGCTGCTTTCTCTTCATATGCTGCTTCTGTCATTTCTTCTGTTACAAATCCAAGTTCTCCGTTTACACCTTCTGCTGCAACAAACTCAACTGCTCCAAATGCATTCTTTACTGCTGCTTCGTCTGCTTTGGTACGGACAAAGAAACGGTTGGTTACCATCTTATAATCTGCAAGCTCTAATTTCTCCGGTCTCCATTCCATTGGAAGGTTGGTGTCTTTGAATTTTGCAATTTCAACCATATCAGCCACAACAGCACTGGCGGTTGGAAGTTTTCCTGCTCCACTTCCGTAGAACATTGCATCTCCTAATACATTACCATGTACAAAAATTGCATTAAATACATCATTTACCGGATACAGTGGATGCTCCTGTGGAAGCATACATGGAGATACCATTGCACAATAGCTGTCTCCTACTTTACGGCTGGTTGCCAGTAATTTAATGGCTTTACCCATTGCTTTTGCATATTTGATATCTGTTGCACTGATTTTGGTAATTCCTTCCGTATGAATGTCATTGAAATCTACCTGTTGTCCGCATACTAAAGAAGTTAAGATTGCAATCTTACGGCATGCATCAAAGCCTTCTACATCGGCAGTCGGGTCTTTCTCTGCATATCCTTTATCCTGTGCATCCTTTAATACATCTGCAAATTCAGAACCCTCTACACTCATCTTGGTAAGCATATAGTTGGTCGTTCCATTTAAGATACCGGTAATCTCTTCGATTACATCTGCAGTCAGGCAGGAATTTAACGGGCGGATAATCGGGATACCGCCTCCTACGCTGGCTTCAAACAGGAAATTCACATTTTTCTCTTTGGCAAGTGCAATCAGTTCTGCACCTTTCTCTGCTACTAATGCCTTATTTGAAGTTGTTACATGCTTTCCTGCCTCTAACATGGCACGGACAAAAGTATATGCCGGTTCTACACCGCCCATTGTCTCAACTACCATGCCAATTTCAGGGTCTTCTGCAATTACTTTGTAATCATGCACGATTTTATCCTGAATCGGGTCTCCCGGGAAATCCCGTAAATCCAAAACATATTTTACTTCGATTGCTTCGCCTGCACGTTTTGCAATGCTGTCATGATTAATGTTTAATACTTCTACTACTCCGGAACCAATTGTTCCATATCCCATTACTGCTGCTTTCATTGTTGTTTCACTCCCTGGCTAATATTTTCAGATAATGTATTCCATCCTGTCCTTCAATCTTATCTACCATCTGTGACAAATCTCCTGTCTCCGGCAGAATATCAATACTCAGTGTCAGGGATGCAATCCCGTTTACCGGTATGGACTGGTGGATAGTTAATATGTTGGCATGAAACTCTGCCACAATATTCAAAACGGTTGATAATAATCCCGGCGTATCATCCAGCTGGATTACCATCGTAATTGTTCTCCCCTTCGCATTGTCGTGAAATGGAAAAATATCATCTTTATACTTATAAAATGAACTCCGGCTGATATCTACCTGCTCGGCTGCTTCCTGTACAGATGTTACGCGTCCGGATTCTAAAAGACGTTTCGCTTCCACTACTTTCAGCAATACCTCCGGTACAGCCTTCTCTTTCAACACAAAATACTTCGTATTCTCTGCCATATTCCCCTCCGACTGTTTGTGGTACAAACACAACTGTTTTCACCAGAAAGATGATAGCACATATATACAGCCATTACAAGTAAATTTCTCTTTTTTATACAAAAGTACCCATATGGAACCTTTTTCGGATTCCATATGGGTAAATTGACGAATTTTTATATTTGCTTTCCTTATCCGAAAGCTTTTAGAATTTACGGCTTCCGCTTCCAGTGCTTCGTCCTCCTGCTCCGGTATGTACTGTTGTTCTGCCGGAACCACTTCCACCACCAGAAGATTCCCTCTGGATATGACGATGGGTTACTACCTGATTTACAAAACGGTCAGTACGGTTTGTAAGATTTACATGGCTGTTCTTGTGATAATCATATTTGTACTTATCAAAATGCAGGCGATATTTTCCAATGGTGATTCCACAGAATGCACCACCGATACCCAATGCCACCAGTAAGGTAATCAGGATTTCAAACCAGGTCAGCGTATTTTTCTCGTAGTAATCATATTCCCCGGTTTCTTCATCGTAATTATACTGACCAGAAGGCACACCCTGTCCGTAATAATATTCTGCCTCATCAATCATTGCCTCCATGGCATCTGCATACTCTGCATCTCCCATATAATTGAAGCCTTCATCCAGAATACTTTCTACTCTTTCATCCGTATAATAGCGGTTTGCTTCTCCAAAATGAACCACTGCGATTTCACGGTTATCCATGTCAATGACAAAAGCAACGCCATCCATGCCGGTGGCATACTGGTCAAAGGTATTCTCTCCATACTCCTGGGAAGTATACCCCTGCGCATCCTCTGTGGTAAATGCATAAATTTCCCAGCCGGTCTCACTGGAAAAATCGCTGATTTTTTCACTGATGGAATCTGCTTCACTCTGGTCAAAAAGCTCTGCATCATCATAGACGAAGGCTGCTTTTGGCTCTGATGCCATAACAGGAACAGCAAATAACATACTGCATAAAAGCAGTAATGGTACGATTATCTTTTTCTTTACCATATCAGCAGCCCTCCTAACAATCCAAGTACCAGCACTGCTGCTGATATGATTCCACTAACCAGAGTCAGCTTCTTATAATCTACCGGAAGTTCTCCACATACTTTTCCGGTCTGTCCATTCATGGAATAGTAATACATCTTACCGTTATTGGCACGATAGGTGATGGTCCAGATTGGAAGAAGCACATAATTCCAGTTCTCACTGCCATTAGAAAATCCGCAGTTATGTACCTTCACACCGTCGTAGCCGGATACGCTTTCCCGCAAGAGCCTGGTTGCATAATCCTTTGTCTCTCGTCTTGCTTCCTCGGCTACGCCTTCTTTTTCAATATCACGCTTCTCTGCCTGGAAGCCGGAAAGATACCCCATGGAGAAATCCTTCATCTTGTCAAACTGATATGGCAGTACACCCTCTACCAGCTCTTTATTGGCTTTCTGTAATGCATTCAGTTCCAGATTGGAAAGAGATACATCTCCGCCACGTTCTACTTCATAGAATTTTGTCTCGGTATATTCTTCATCTCCGGAACGCCATACCCGGACACGGGTTGCCTCTGCCGAAAGATTACCGTTCATCCTGGTATCATAAATCCAGAACGGAAAGTATACACCGGATAATTTATCAATTTGTTTCTTATTGAAAAATGCCTTTGGAACAAACTTTTTCCTGCCTACATATTCCATAAAACGTTTTTCTGCTTCTTTACGGTCAATTGCAAACGGAATGACCTTATTCGGCATATAGTTTCCGGATAATCTTCCGGAAAGCACTACCGGATTGTGGCAATAATAGCAGAAGGTTGCCGCCGTGGTTGCATCTGTTACAATCTGCGCACCACAGCTCGGGCAGGTATAAATGACTGCTTCTTCCTCTGTCTTCTTCTCTTCCTGTGTTCCGTCTGTATTCTCAGGAGCCTGGCTTCCATCCATGCTGCCGGCAGGTTTTTCCTGTTCCTCCGCCGGCTTCATGGCATCCAGTTCTTCCTGTGTAAATTTTGAGCCACAATATTCGCATTTATATGCGCCAGAAGCAGGGTCAAAAATCAGTTCGCCATCACAATTCGGGCACTTAAAACTAATTACTGACATGCAGTGCTCCTTCCTCCCTTATGGTCTCTGTTTTCCACAATTGCTGCAGAATTTTCCGGTATTTACTGCTCCACATTCGCAGGTCCAGTCTGCTGCCGGAGCCGGTTTTCCGCAGTTAGTGCAGAATTTTCCGGTATTCACTGCTCCACACTCACAGGTCCACTCTGTCTTTACTGCCGGTGCAGGAGCCGGTTTTCCACAGTTACAGCAGAATTTTCCGGTATTTGTTGTTCCGCATTCACAGGTCCACTCATTGCCTGCCGGTGCTGCTGCCTGCTGTGCCGGAGCTGCCTGTTGAGCCGGTGCTGCCTGCTGCACGCCTGCTGCTCCGCCTGCCATCTGTGTTCCATTATTCATCTGCTGATTCTGCTGCATGCCTGCAGTCATCTGATTTAAGCTGTCCATGCTGCTGTTGAATGCATTCATTCCCATTCCAACACCCATAAATCCGGTCATTGCACCTGCTGCATTAGAACCTGCATCACGGATACCTTCCGTAATATTTCCAACAGCAATACCACGCATTACATTCGGGTCACTACCCATCATTGCACCTTTGTTACGCAGATTGATAAGGTTAGTGGATTCCTCGTCGTAAGAGATGCTTGCAATACCTACTGCCTGAATCTCCATACCACGCATCTGGTTCCATTCCTCATCAAGAGTTTCTGACATGTATTTACTCAGCTCGCGTCCCTTGGATGATACATAGGAAATGCGGACACCATCTGCAGATAACTGATTGATGGATGTCTGTAATGCTTCTAAGAATTCAGAGATATACTGTTCATTGATATCTGTGATTTCTACCCTGTCTTTGTTTCTTGGAATTGCTTCTGCATAGAAACGAATCGGGTCTACAATCTTAATGGAATAAGTTCCGTGTGCACGCAGGAACAATTCTGCATTGTAGAAATTATCAAAATAGTTGATTGGATTTCTTGTTCCGAATTTGATTCCCTTGATTTCCTGAAGATTTATAAAGAATACCTTCTGTTTATCCGGTGTCTGACCACCAAATTTGATACGTGCGAAGGAATCTTTTAAAGTATCCTTTAACTGTCCGTTAAACAGGGATGGCAAAGAAGAATTATCTACTTTGTAATATCCCGGCTCTGCAGTATAGTCTACGATTTTTCCACCATCTACTAACATCATAAACTGATTATCATATACATGGATGATGGAACCATTAGATACGGTATCATCAGTTCCCTTTGTATTCTGTCCACGGCGAATCAACACACCTCTGGTAAAGACGGTCTGATCTCCCATATCATCCGGCTCGATTACCTCTAACCACTGATCTGCAAAACTTCCTCCAACTGCCTGTGCTACTGCTTTAATTAAACCCATAACAAACCTCCTGTTTTCTTATGTTATATACTTTCATTACACCTTTTGGTATGTAACTTCGTAAAAATGCTGCAGAGACCAAACCTGCATATTGATTGGTATTACTTCACTGCCACAGAACTCACAGTATTTCGCTCCAAGAGATGTAACCGGAGCACCGCAGTGCGGGCAGGTAAGTCCTACCCCTTTATCAGCACTGACTTTGCTCTCATCCTGGATATACATCAGTTCCATGTTGTACTTGGTCTGTTCTAACAAATCTTTTTTACCGGAAATCAGTTTTCCGTCTTTTTCTTTATAGTGAATATGCTCCACTGCACTCTGTAGTGTAATAATGCATTTTCCCTTTTGTTTTTCATATCTGGCAATCTCAGTCTGATGAACACGGATACGTTCATATACCTCATTTACACCTGCTGTCTGATTCTGCTCAATTCTTGCTGCCACTTCTTCTTTAAGTGCTTCCGACAGGCTCTCTGCCCTTCCTATACTATGTGCGGAAATTGCCATCAATGACAATTTCAATGCATCTTCTGCCTTATTTTTAAACTGCACCCAGTTAAATTCCGGGAAATCCCGCTGTATCTGTGGTTCTAATAATCTTGTCATTCCGGATACGGAACATGGTGTCACAGACAGCTCCTCTTCCTGTTTCTTCCAGCCTTCCACTAAAGAATCTGTTCCAAAGAGATCCTGCGAAAATTTTCTTACTTTATTTTTCACATAGAAAAACACGCCTGCTATCACTCCCACAATGACAAGAATAATGACCAGTGGTATGATTACTTTTTCCATCTTACTCTCCCATCTTCTCCGGACAGCCCAGTGACAGCCACTTTAAATATCCATTAATGAAAATATCAATATCTCCATCTAATACTGCATCTGTATTTCCCGTCTCTACGCCGGTTCTGGTATCTTTTACCATAGTATACGGCTGCAATACGTAGGAGCGTATCTGATTTCCCCAGCCAATTTCTGTGACTTCGCCACGGATATCTGCTGCTTTATCTGCATTTTCCTGCTGTTTCAATAAATACAGCTTGGATTTTAACATCTGCATTGCCTTGTCTTTATTCATGTGCTGGGAACGCTCATTCTGGCAGGTTACTACAATTCCCGTCGGAAAATGGGTAATCCGGATTGCTGAAGATGTCTTATTGATATGCTGTCCACCGGCTCCACTGGAACGGTAGGTATCAATCCTTATATCTTCATCCTTTACTTCAATATCAATGTCTTCTTCAATATCCGGCATCACATCACATGATACAAAGGAGGTCTGACGCTTTCCTGCCGCATTAAACGGTGAAATACGGACTAAACGGTGTACGCCATGCTCGGACTTTAAATGTCCGTAGGCATCCGGTCCTGAAATCTCTATCGTAACAGACTTTACACCGGCTTCTTCACCTTCAAGATAGTCTATCACTTCGGTTGTGTATCCTTTGCGTTCCGCCCATCTCGTATACATACGCATCAGCATCTGGCACCAGTCACAGCTTTCCGTGCCACCCGCCCCTGCATGCAGTGTCAGAATCGCATTGCTTCTGTCGTATTCGCCTGACAGCAGGGTTTCTATGCGCAGTTCTTCCAGATGTTCTTCAAATGTCGTAATTTCACTGTCAATTTCCGGCAGAAGGGAGGCATCATTTTCCTCCTCCGCCATCTCAATCAGCGTTTTTGTATCTTCCAGTCCCCGGACTAAAGCATCATATTTTTCAAAAGAATCCTTTAAGGCTTTTAATTCTTTCATCGCCTTCTGGGACTTTTCCGTATCGTCCCAGAAGCCCGGCGCTTCCATATCCGCCTCCAGTTCTTCAATTCTTTTCTGCTTATTATCTAAGTCCAGTGAATTTTTAATCTGTTGAAGCGGCTTATCATAATCTGATATTTTGTATCGATACTGGTCTAATTCTACCACTTTCCATACCTCACAATCAATATTTATGCCTGTCTTCCACAGCAGTTTTTATACTTTTTGCCACTGCCGCACGGACACAGGTCGTTTGGATAAACCTTTTTTTCCACACGCTTTACAGGACCTTTTACGGAAGCACCTTCATCTTTATTGGTTCCCGTTACTTTGGCTACCTGCTCACGTTCTACTTTCTGCTCTACCTGAATATGCATGAGCAGTCTTACCGTATCTTCCGTAATCGCGGTTGTCATGGCATCAAACATATCGTAGCCCATCACCTTGTACTGTACAACCGGATCACGCTGTCCGTATGCCTGAAGACCGATACCCTGCTTTAACTGGTCCATATCATCGATATGATCCATCCACTTTCTATCGATAACCTTTAATAATACGACACGCTCGATTTCACGGATCTGTTCCGGTTCAGGGAACTGTGCTTCTTTGTCTTCATACATTTTCAAAGCCTTTTCCTTTAATGTATGCAGTAATTCATTCTTATTCTTAATCGATTCATCATATACAACCGGTTCTAACGGAATGGTCGGCAGTAATAATTCATTAATTTCTGTGTAATCCCATTCCTTCGGCGAAGCATCTTCTCCGATGCAGCGGTTGACAACACTTTCTACAAAGTCCGTAATCATCTTAATCACAGAGTTACGCATACTTTCGCCGTTTAATACGCGGTTTCTCTCCGCATAAATGATTTCACGCTGTTCATTCATAACCTGATCATACTGTAACAGATGGCTTCGGATACCGTAATTATTGGTTTCAATCTTCTTCTGTGCTTTTTCAATCGCACTGCTTAACATCTTATGCTCAATCCGCTCGTTTTCATCAACGCCGAGTGCATTAAAGACGTTCATTAAACGTTCCTGTCCGAACAGACGCATCAAGTCATCTTCAAGTGAAATGTAAAATCTTGATTCACCCGGATCACCCTGACGTCCTGCACGACCGCGCAGCTGGTTATCAATTCGTCGGGATTCGTGGCGTTCCGTACCGATAATGGCAAGACCGCCCGCAGCTTTTACTTCCGGGCTCAGCTTGATGTCCGTACCACGACCTGCCATGTTGGTGGCAATGGTTACGGCGCAGCTCAAACCGGCTTTGGCCACGATGTCGGCTTCCTTCTGGTGCAGCTTTGCGTTCAAAACGTTGTGCTCAATCTTACGCATGGTCAGCATTTTGCTCAGCATTTCGGAGATCTCTACGGAGGTGGTACCTACCAGCACAGGGCGGCCGGCTTCTA
>OMFM01000927.1_pt1 | contig 9950 bp, 2 predicted proteins | sample 1645661 | NCBI WGS metagenome assembly OMFM01 (sample SAMEA103958128, study PRJEB25191) | human gut metagenome | reverse complement strand
CTTTAGATGTTTTCGCAATTTTAGCTGCCATAATTTCAACAGCTATTTCTAGTTTTGTATTTCGACTTATTTCACTCATACTTTTTCTCCTTTACTTCTCATTTTATGGTAACTACTATGATACCATAAAATTCCTTTTTTTTCAATCTATAACTAAAAAATTAAAAAAAAGAGGATATCTGAACCGAATATCCTCTTTTCTTGAATTTTGTTTTAAATACTTTTTTGAATTTACCTAAGTACCGGTGCCTAGATTACATATTTTTTAATTATGAATACTCCTCCACCTAGTGCTATAACTACTAGTGCTGCTATTCCGATATATAATTTTGCATCACCTAGTGCTACTGTAAGCATTACTGGAGCATCATCTATATCATCTTCATCTTCTTTAAAGTTGTCTGGCACAGAGTCTATATCTGGTGTATGACTATCATTATAATCTTGGCTTATTTCTGCAATATTTGTTTTTAAGCCCATATTATCTTGTCCATTTATCCATGTTAAGATGATTGATACTGTTGCACTTTCTCCTGGTTGTAATAATGTATTTTCTAATAATTTTGTTGCAACTCTTTCTTTACCATTTAAAGGCTCTCTTGTATACCAATCTGGGTTATCTTCTTGTACAAATCTTAAACCTTCTGGGATATAGTCTGTAATTTCTTTTGCATATCCAGCTATTTCACCTTCGTTTGTTATTTTAATTTGGAATTCGAATTTTACTGTTACCTTGTTTATATCTCTTCTTCCTAAATCTACTTTTGCTGGTGGTTCTGGATCTTCATCTCCTGTATGTCCTGTTTCTTGTACAGTTTGTGTTCCATCAGCTTCTATTATTATAGCTTTACTTACCCATTTTTTTAGGGCTAAATCAAAGTATTTAACTTTTACAAATTCTTTATCCAAATCATCTTCTTCGTTCCACTCGTTGTTGTTATCTGGAGTAGAATCTATATCATCAATTGGATCTCCAGAACTATCACTATCATCAGCGATTTCTGCTGTATTTACTAATATTCTATCTGATGTATTTGGCTCTGTTACTTGGAATGCAATCTTTACATCTCTGTAATCCGGATTATTTTCTGTTAATCCTTTATCTGGATCATATGCTTTTAATAAGTTGTCACCTTCATTTTCTTCTTGTGCTTTTGATAAATAATCTGTTGTAATACTTTGTCCGTCTTCGGATTCTTGCCATCTATATTCTCTATTTATAGGACTATCTGGTAAGAATTTTAGACCATCTGGAATATCGTCTTTTACTTCTGTTGCATATCCATCTATTAATCCTTCATTATATATTCTTATTGTATATGTAACTACATCTCCATTTTCTACTTCTACTGGATCTTTTGTATGGTCATATTTAATATTTCCATCTTCTCCAATACTTAATTGTGGAATTCTTGTAGTTATTTCTTGATCATCAACTGCAGTAATAAATTTTCTTAATGCTAAATCAAAATATACTACTCTAACTTTTTCGAAGTCATCATCGTCTTCTTGTCCTGGTACATATTCGTTGTTTATTTCGTCATCTTTATAATTTGGTAACTCTTCATCACTTGGAACTTGCATATTATTTGTTTCAGAATCTCTATCTATTACATCATTTCCTTCAGAATCTTTTGCTTCTGTTATCTCTGCTAAATTTGTTAATTTCTTACCAAATTCTGCAGTATCTTTTACTTTACATACTATTTTTACATCTTTATATGATAATGTTGTTCCATCAAATGCTTTTATTAAATTTTGATTTGAAGTTGTTGCTGTAGAAACTGGAATGCCTCCTCTTGCTTCTGATAAATAATCTGTTGTTACTGTTCTTCCATCTTCTGAAACTTGCCATCCATATTGTATATTTGTTTCGTTTTCTGGTAAGAACTCTAATTCTGCTGGGAATTTATCTACTATTTTATTTGCATATCCATCTATTGAGCCTTCATTATATACTCTTATTGTGTATTCTACAACATCTCCTCTTGCCATATCCACAGCTTTCTTTGGATGATTATATGTTGCTGTTGTAGCTGTTCCATTTGCTAAATTTGTTACATCTACTGATGGCTCTCTTCCAATTAATGTTGTTCCGTTTTTTCCGGTAATAAATTTTCTTAATGCTAAATCAAATTCTTGAATAATAACTTTTTCGAAGTCATCATCGTCTTCTTGTCCTGGAATATACTCTTTACCAGAATTTATTTCGTCATCTTTATATGTTGGTAACTCTGTGTCTGCTGGTAATGTAAAGTTTCCATTTGGTACAGAGTCCCTATCTGTTACTGCTCCTCCTTTGCTGTCTGTTTCTTGTGTTATTTGAGCTAAATTTGTAATTTTCTTTAATGGTTCTGTAGAATTCTTTACCTTACATTTTACTTTTACTTCTTTATAATCTATTGTTGTTCCATTATATGCACTTATTAAGTTTGCTTCATTTTGATCTCTGTCTGCTGCTTCTGTTGAATAAGCAAGTTTATTTGTTTTAATTACTCTATTATTGCTTGGATCTATTCTCCAACCATAACCAGCATTAAAGTCTGTTTCTTCTGGATAGTTTTCTACATCATTTATAAATTCTAGTTCTGCAGGTAAATAGTCTGTAATTTCGCCTACATATCCATCTAGTTCACCTTCGTTATATACTCTAATTGTATATGTTACTATGTCTCCAGGTTTTACTGCTACTGGCTTTTTATTGTGATTATATGTAGCTGTTGTAATTTTTGCACCATCTACTGTTTTATTTAAATTTGATACATCTACTGTTGGCTCTCTGTTTATCGCTTTTCCATTTACTTCAGAAATGAATTTTCTTAAAGACAAATCAAATTCTCTTTTTGCAACTCCAACTTCTTTTTGTCCACTTAATGGTGTTTCTTGTTTTTCTACTGCAACTAAAGGTTGTACAGTGTCTGGATTTTGTGTTGTTGTCCAGAATCCTTTTGATGAAGTTCTATATGAACCTGTATAACTAAATTTTATTTTTGTTATATCATCTATATTTGATGATGGAATTGAAATATAAAAACTTTGTCCTACTAAATCTTTTATTGTTGTACCTTGTGATACTGCTTGTTTATTTGAGTTTAATAGTGTATATTTACCATTTAAATCTGTTTCGTTTTGGTCTGTAAATTTGGCATTTAATTCGAATGGTAAATCATTATTTTTATTTATTTTATATGGTCCTACTATGTAATTACTTCCATCTAATTCTACTGTTGGGTTAACTTCTGTAGCTAATGTTATTGGTTCTTCTACTTTTCCATTATGTGTTTTGTAATATTCAATGTTTTCTGTACTTTTAGCTGTTTTTACCATATATTGATATAGTTTTTCCATTGCATCAGCTCTTGTTTGGTTAACATCTTCTATTGTTGTATAAGAACCTACTCCTTTTTCAGCTATAGCTACAGGTTGGAATGATGGCTCTCCTGCATAATCTACATGATATATATCTGCATTCTCATTTGCTTTTGTATTTGTAAAATACCATAATGCCATTTGTTGTACTACATCTATATCATCATCTGTTAATTCTTGTTTTAATGAATCGCTCATCCCAGATGCGTTTAATAGATCTTCTCTATCTTGTGCAGCTTGCTCAGTTTTTTGAGCTTGTACTTCTACTGAATCTCCTGATTTTGCATAATATGGTATATATGCATGGTCTAAAATCCATGTAGCGGCATAATAATAGTCATCGTTTTCGAAAATTGCAGGTACTAAACTTGCTTTATCTGCAAAGTCTACCATTTTATCATATGTTTGTTTAAATGAATTTGGTGTTGCTGTGTAAAAACCTTTTTCGGCTTTTAAACAGTATATTGTATTGTCAAAATTCATTGTTGTCCCGTCATTTTCGTACACAATAACTTTCCAAACTTTTTTATTTCCATTGTTTATTCTATATCCATATTGTTTTCCGTTTGTTTCTCTTCTATATTCACTTAGTCCAAATGTAACTGGATTTGTAGCTGCAAATACTGATGTTCCCATAGCTAATGCTAAAAGCATAACTATGATGCTTACAGCTATTTTCTTAATAAGTTTCATAGTTTCGTTACCATCCTTTTTCTCATAATACTGCTAAGTGTATTTTACTATATTCTAAATAATAGTCAATAGCAAAAAATAGCAGTTTTTTATGGTTATTTTTTTGTGGCTCGAACCTGCTTACGGATACAGTTTTTGCTATATCTAGCCTCTTTTTTAAATCCACATTACAATTATATTACATTTTTGTTAAGTTTACAATAATTTTGGAATATTTTGCTAAAAAAAGGAAACTGGAACGAAATCAAACAATCCGTGATCTTATTAAGAAATGTCGTAACGAATTGTAAGCGAAACAGCCACACATGATTTGGCATCATGTGTGGCTGTTTCTTTGCTTTATGCAAAACTCAAAATCCCTATTGATTATAAAACATATCTTTTTATTGCCCAAATTCCACCTGTTAACATTGCTACTATTACAAATCCTAAACCTATATATATTTGTGTATCACCTAGTGCTACTGTTAACATTACTGGTGCATCATCTATATCGTCTTCACCATCTGTAAAGTTATCTGGTGTTGAGTCTATATCTGGTGTATCACTATCATTATCATCTTGGCTTATTTCTGCTATGTTTGTTTTTAATCCCATATTATTTGGATCATTTATCCATGTTAATAGGATTGATATTGTTGCGCTTTCTCCTGGTTGTAGTAATGTATCTGCTAATTGTGTAGTTCCAACTCTTTCTCTTCCGTTTAATGGTTCTCTTGGATACCATAATGGGTTGTCTTCTTGTATAAACTTTAAGCCTTCTGGAATATAGTCTGTTACTTCTGTTGCATATCCAGCAATTTCACCTTCATTTGTTATTTTAATTTGGAATTCGAATTTTACTGTTACTTTATTAATGTCTTGTCTTCCTAAATCTACTTTTGCTGGTGGCTCTGGATCTTCATCTCCTGTATGGCCTGTTTCTATTATGTTTTGTGAACCATCTTGGTTTGTAACAATTGCTCTACTTACCCATTTCTTTAAAGCTAAATCAAAGTATTTAACTTTTACAAATTCTTTGTCTAAGTCATCTTCTTCGTTCCACTCGTTGTTGTTGTCTGGGGTAGAGTCTATATCATCTATTGGATCATTGTTTTTGTCTCTGTCATCTGAAATTTCTGCTGTATTTACTAATATTCTATCTGATGTATTTGGCTCTGTTACTCTAAAAGCTATTTTTAAATCTCTATAGTCTGGGTTTGTATCTGTTATTCCTAATTCTGGATCAAATGCTTTTATTAAATTTGCACCTTCTGTTTGTTCTTGCTCCTTAGATAGATAATCTGTTTCTATACTTGTTCCATCTTCTGATAATACCCATCTATATTCGTGGTTTATCTCATTATCTGGTAAGAATTCTAATCCGTCTGGTACATCATCTTTTACCCTACTTGCATATCCTGCCATCATACCTTCATTATATATCCTTAATGTATATGTTACTATGTTACCATTTTCTACTTCTACAGGATCTTTTGTATGATTATAATCTATGTTTCCATCTTCGCCCATACTTAATTGTGGTATTCTGTTTGTTATTTCTGTATCATCTACTGCTGTTATAAATTTTCTTAATGCTAAGTCGAAATAAACTACTTTTACCTTTTCGAAGTCATCATCATCTTCTTGACCAGGTACATAGTCTTTATCTATTTCGTCATCTTTATAATTTGGTAAATCTTCGTCTGTTGGTACTTCTACATTATCTGTTTCAGAATCTCTGTCTACTACATCATTTCCATCTGAATCTTTAGACTCTGTTATTTCTGCTAAGTTTGTTAGCTTTTTACCAACTTCTGCAGTATCTTTTATTTTACATGCTATCTTTACATCTTTATAATCCAATGTTGTTCCATCAAAAGCTTTTAATAAGTTTTGTCTTGATGATGTTTCTTTAGCTTTTGATAAATAATCTGTTGTAACATGTCTTCCATCACTAGATACTTGCCATTCATATTCTTGGTTTATTTCATGGTCTGGTAAAAATTCTAATTCTTCTGGTAAATAATCTGTTATTTCATTTGCATATCCATCCATTGAACCTTCATTATATACTCTTATTGTATATATTATTATGTCTCCTCTTTGCATCTCGATTGGATCTTTTGGATGATTATATATTGCTGTTGTAGCTGTTCCATCTGCTAAATGTGTTACATCAACATCTGGTTCTCTATTTGTTAAAGTTGTATCATTTCTACCTGTTATAAATTTTCTTAATGATAAATCGAAATATACTAGTTTTAATTTTTCAAAGTCATCATCATCTTCTTGACCTTTATAATAATAATCTTCGTCTGCTAAATCTTCTTGATTATTATTTCCAGTGTAGTCTTCCATATTATCTTTATTTACATCTGGATGTGTTCCTGGAACAGAATCCCTATCTGCATTTTCCTCGTTTGTTATTGTTACATTTGATTCTGCATCATATTCTTCGGAAATCCATGCTACATTTGTTAGAATTTGTTCTTTGTTAGTTGGTACTGCTGTTACTGTACACTCTATTTGTATTGTTTCTGAATCTAATGTAGTTCCATTATATGCATCAAGATTATCTGTATTTGATGTTCTCTTTAATTTTAATAGATTATCTGTTTCACTATATGAATCTAATTCAAAGTTTCCAGATACTACTCTATTAAATACTAATCCTGTTGGTAATTGGTCTTGTAACTTTGTTGCTCTACCTGGTTTTTGTCCTTCATTATATATCGTAAGATTGTATATTACTTTGTCACCTGTTGTTACTGCAATTGGATCTTTTCTGTGCTTATAACTTGCTGTTGTTCCAGTTGTAAGTGATGTTGTATCTATAACTGGAACTCTAGTATTTTCAACATTTTCTCCATTTACTTGTGTTATATATTTTCTTAATGCTAAATCAAAATATTTTGCTTTATTTTCTACTGTTACTGTTATTGTATTTCCTGATAATGTTAAACTTGCTCCTGTTTGTGCATTTGTTATTTGTGCAGTTGACATTTTATATGTATTATTTTCAAATACTTTTGTTACTTGCACTGTTATTGGTGCTGTTATTATTTTTTCGTAGCCATCTGGTGCTTTTGTTTCTTCTATCGTTATTGTATCTGTACCAGGTGTATCTATAATGATTGGTCCTACGTTAATTTCACCATTTGAGCTTGTTGTTTCTGTTACTGTTCCATTTGGACTTGTAATTTTAAATGTTGCACCTTGTAATTTTTTAGTTGTATTGCCTTGCTCTACTTTTACAAGTTTTAAATTATATTGACCTTCTTTAGGAAATGTCACTTCTTTGTTTCCACTAAAAGTTTTTGGTGTTCTACCCAATTCTACTATTGGTTGTACTGTACTATCTCCAGATTTAGTCCAATATGTAGCTGTTGTTATAGTATAATTTCCATTCATAGAAAATCTTAGACTTGTAATATTTTCTGAATTTACTGTACTAATTGGTATTCTTAAATAAAAATTACTTCCAACTAATTGTGCTAAAGTTTGGCTTGTTTGACTCTTATTTGAGTCTAATAAAGTATATTTTCCGGCTAAACTTTTACCACTTTGGTCTGTTATACTAAAGTTTATAGTATATGGAGTGTCATTGTTTTTATCTATTTTAAATGGTCCTACTATATAATTGCTTCCACTTACTTCTACTGTTGGGGTAGTATTTCCCATAGCTATTGGTGATGAAGTACTGTTAGAACTTGCTGTTGCTTTTTTTGCATTTTCTACAAGATATACAAACAATTTATCCATTTGGTCATATCTAGTTTGATTAATATCTTCGATTGCTTGGTATGCACTTGTTCCACCACTAGTTTTAGTTGATTGTAACACTGTTTGGAAAGATGCTTCTCCTACCATATCTTTATGGTATGTTGAATCATCATAATTTGTAAAATACCATATCGCTAATTGTTGTACTACATCTATATCATCATCTGTAAGTTCGCTAGTTCCTGTTATTCCTGCATTTTGTAGTAATGTTGTTTTATCTGTACTAGCTGTTGAGGCACTTGGTATGTAAGAATGATTTAAGATCCACACTATTTGATTATAATATTGTGATGGCACTGGTAATGGACTCATGCTATTTTTATTCATAAAATCGTATGATAAATCATATGTTTCTTTAAAAACTCCTGGTTCTGAAGTATAGAAACCTTGTTCTGCTTTTAAACAATAGAGCGTTCTATCATAATTTATTGCACTACCAGAGTATGTCACTATTTTCCACACATATTTATCACTTACTTTATACCCATATTGTGTACTTCCTACTGGTTTTCTATATTCTTGTAATCCAAACTCTTGTGATGCAGCTTGCACTTTTCCTGTTAACAATGCAAGTAGCATTACTATTATCCCCATCATTAATAACATTAATTTTTTGTTTAATAACTTCATACAACATCAATTCCTTCTATTTTTTCTAGCATATATTATAACTCGTCTTATGTTATAAAGTCAATTACATTTTTGGCTTATATTTTCCCATTTTCGAACTACTTACGGCTCAATATTTTTGATCTAATTTACATTTATATAACAAAATAGAGAGAACCTATATAGTTCTCTCTATCTTATTATATTCTTATTAAGCTTTTGGCTCTTCTTTTTGTTCTTCTTCGTCTTGACCTTCTACATGAATTTTTAGATTTTTATATCTATCCATTCCTGTACCAGCTGGTATTAATTTACCAATCATAACATTTTCTTTTAAGCCCATAAGCTCATCTGTCTTACCTTTTATTGCTGCTTCTGTTAAGACTCTTGTTGTTTCTTGGAATGATGCAGCAGATAAGAAACTTTCTGTAGCTAATGATGCTTTTGTTATTCCTAATAATACACGTTTTGCTGTTGCAGGTCTCTTTCCTTCTACTATAGCTTTTTCGTTTACTTCTTCTAGGTCATATACATTTACTAAAGAACCTGGGAATAAGTCTGTATCTCCATTATCTTCTATTCTAACTTTCTTAATCATTTGTCTTCCGATAACTTCGATATGTTTGTCGTTTATATCAACACCTTGGTTTCTATAAACTTTTTGTACTTCTTGTACAAGGTAAGTATATACTCCCTCTGCTCCTTTTACTTTTAGTATATCATTTGGATTTAATGAACCTGTAGTTATTGGGTCACCTGCTTCTATGTCGTCACCGTCCATAACTTTTAGTTTTGCACCAAATGGTATTGTATAAGTCTTAGAATCATCTTTAGAAGTAATAACAACTTCTTTCTTTTTCTTGTCTTCTACAACTTTAACTTTACCAGATATTTCTGCCATAATTGCAAGTCCCTTTGGTTTTCTAGCTTCGAATAGCTCTTCAACTCTAGGAAGACCTTGTGTGATATCTGCAACACCTGCAACACCACCAGAGTGGATAGTTCTCATAGTAAGCTGTGTACCAGGCTCACCAATTGATTGTGCTGCAATAACACCTACTGCTTCTCCTATATTTACTAAGTCTTTTCTTGCTAATCCCATACCATAGCATTTACGACATACACCTTGTTTAGATCTACATCCTAAAACAGAACGTACTTTAACTTTTTCGATTCCAGCAGCTACTATTTTATCTGCTATTGCATCTGTTATCATTGTATTAGTATCTACTAAAATTTCTCCAGTCTTAGGATCTTTTAAGTCTTCTATAACAAATCTTCCAAGTAATCTTTCTCTTAAAGTTTCGATTATTTGGTTTCCTTCTTTTATGTCACATAAAACAATTCCATCATGACTTCCACAATCTTCTTCTCTTACGATAATATCTTGAGATACATCAACTAATCTTCTTGTTAAGTATCCAGAGTCTGCTGTTCTTAATGCTGTATCAGAAAGTCCTTTTCTAGCACCATGTGCAGAAATGAAGTACTCTAAGGCATCTAGTCCTTCTGCA
>OMFM01000918.1_pt1 | contig 10018 bp, 10 predicted proteins | sample 1645661 | NCBI WGS metagenome assembly OMFM01 (sample SAMEA103958128, study PRJEB25191) | human gut metagenome | reverse complement strand
GTTGAGATTGCGGATGACAAGATCATCACTTTTGACAAAGGTATTATCGGATTCCCGGAACTGAAGCATTTTACCATGCTCCACGATGAGGAGAAGGGCAGCAACGTAGGAATCCGCTATTTACAGTCTCTGGAAGAACCCGGATTCGCCATGCCGGTCATGGATCCGCTGCTGGTCAACCCTCAGTATGATCCGGAAGTGGATGACGAATTGCTCACTAGTGTAGGCAATCTGACTCCGGAGAACATTCTGGTCATGGTTACTGTGACTGTGCCTGCTGACCTGACGAAGATGACGGTGAACCTGCAGGGTCCCTTTGTGATCAACGTGGAAGAACGCAAGGCCTGCCAGATCATCCTTGAGGGAGATAAATACCCGGTAAAATATCCGGTATACGACATCCTGAAATCCGGAAAGGCGGGTGAGTAAGATGCTGGCATTGTCCCGTAAGAAGAACGAAGCAATCGTCATCAACAACGATATCGAGATCACCGTTCTGGAGGTCAAAGGTGATCAGGTCAAGATCGGCATCACCGCACCCAAGGAAGTGCCCATCTACCGCAAGGAAGTCTACCTCCAGATCCAGGAGGCCAACAAGGCCGCTGTGGATGCCGAAGGTATGGCAGCACTGAAGAACCTGTTGGGGTAAAAATAGGAAACGAAAGAGGCTCCGGATGCATAAATCCGGAGCTTTTATCCATTGTTGAAAAATAAGGGCACATTTTCCTAAAACTGTAAATATACGCATTGATACACCTTCGGAAAAAAGAACTTGAAAAGACGATAGGGTTATGCTATAGTTACAACATCTAAAGAATTCTTTATGACAATTTCTGACAATATCTTTTGTGTGTATTTCGGGCTTTTCGCCAAAAATTCAAACAAAATGACAAAACATAAGCAGGCGGAAAGGGAAATAGTGCATGGAACGGTTTCAGTTTTTCCTGCTTAGGTAAGTTTAGTGTGCTTAAGGGAGAAAAAATGAGGGAAAACAGAGAGAAAAATGACCTTGTTACAAAGAATTTCGAGACATTTCCAGATGTTGCTGCAGACATTATTAATGCGTTGCTGCATAATGGAAAGCTTGTTGTGACCAAAGAAAATCTGTTGCCGGCACCGACGGAAAGTATTTATACGAGCGGAGAAAACAGGCTGCGAAACCAGTTACAGGATGTGGTGAAATACGAGATGGCAGGGGAACGGATCAGGGCACAATATATGATTGCCAACCAGACAACCACGGATGCTAAAATCGTATTGCGTAAGGCTGGTTATACTGGAGGGGGATACAGGGAGCAGTATGAAGGAAAAACAATAGATACCTTCCCTATTATAGAAATGATACTATACTGGGGAAGGGAGCATTGGGAGAAACAACCGGGAATCCATGAATTATGCTGTGGAAAAGTGCCGGAAGAACTTCGAAAATATGTGGATGATATCAAGGTACATATCTGGGAAATGCGTTACCTGCCCCAAGAGGTGCGGGAGAGATTTCATAGCGATATGAGAATTGTGCTGGATTATCTGGCAGAGGGCAATAATCTTCGTTCCGACCAGAAGGTGATACACAAAGCGGCATTGATCAGAATGATCAATGTATTATCCGGTGAAGAGGATTCCACAACAGAATCTGCTATTTTAAAGGAAATGAATATCAGAGAGGAGGATGAGATCACTATGTGTGAATTATTTGAGCAATATATAAGGATGGGAAAGCGCGAAGGGAGACAAGAAGGAAGACAAGAAGGAAGACAAGAAGAACGGCAGAGTGGTATTAAGGCATTGATCATAACATGCATTGAATTGGGGGCGGATTATAATACTACGGCTGAGAAAGTAAAGACTCGATTTCAACTGTCAGAAGAAAGCGTTACAGAGAATATGAACCTGTATTGGAATTAGAAAATAGAAAAATAGGAAATTAGGCATAGGAGGTGCAAATTTTTGCATCTTCTATTAATTTTTCGGGAGAATTTACCGATACAGTCCTTAGAGAAGCAAGGTCGTGCGCCCACGGAAGGCGCCTGTTTATCACACGGAGGTGACCATTATGACCATAGAACCGATTTCCAGTGTCATGACAGTGCAGGCACAGAATACAGCCGCTGCCAGGAACACTGCGACAAAAGTAACTACAGAGGAGAATCCCTCAGAATACAATCCTGCCAATGTAAAAGCAGCAGATAAACTTGACCAGACCACCGCAGTTGTTGAAAATGCGCAGAGCAAGGATCAGAATAATACTTCTGCCGATGCTAATAGCGAACAGCAACAGCAGGTGACCAACGAGCAGATCAAGAAAGCAGTAGAGAAGCTGAATAAGAACATGATGTCCCATTCAGAAGCTGTTTTCGGTATTCATGAGGCGACAAACCGCATAACGATCAAAATCATAGACAAGGATACCAAGAAAGTCATCAAAGAGCTTCCACCTGAGAAGACTTTGGACATGATCGCCAAAGTATGGGAGATGGCAGGCATCCTGGTGGATGAGAAGAGATAGGAGGATAACGATATGGCATCATCAACAATGAGATTATCCGGACTGATCTCCGGAATGGACACAGAGAGCATTATCCAGCAACTGGTGTCTGCGAAGCAGACCAAGGTGGACGATGCGAAAAAGGCACAGACCAAACAGGAATGGAAGCAGACCGCATGGAAAGAGCTGAATACCAAGATTAAAAATCTGCAGTCCAAGTTTGTTAATAATATGCGTTTTGAATCCGCATATAGCAAGAGAGTGACCAAAGTATCCGACAGCAATGCAGTCAGTGTCATCACCGGTGATGGCGCAATGACCGGTGTACAGAACCTCAAGGTATCACAGCTGGCCAAGACCGCCTATATGACCGGCGGCAAGCTGACCTTGAAGGATAATGTCACTGCGGATACCAAGCTGAATGCATTGACAAAATTGTCTGATCTGGGGATCAAGGGCAGTGATGGCAGCACCGTGGCCGGCATTACCACCGGAGACGATACAACTCTTAAGATCAAGAACGGTGATACAAGCGTAGAACTGAATATTACCAAAGATACCACGATCTCTGATGTACTGTCCAAATTGAAGGAAGCCGGACTGAATGCAAACTTCGATACCACCCAGCAGAGATTCTATATCAGTGCAAAGGACTCCGGCGATGCCGGTAATTTCTCTATTACGGCAACCGGAACCGGTGCCGATGACCTGCTGAAGGGGCTGGGTATTACAGATGCCAACTATATCAAAGGGCAGGATTCTGTGATCACACTGAACAACACAGAGTATACCAGCAACTCCAATGTATTCTCCATCAACGGTCTGACCATTACAGCCATGAAAGAGACCGCTGAGAACGTCGTGGTGACTACGAAGGATGACGTAGACGGCATCTACGATATGATCAAGAGCTTCCTGAAGGAATATAATACCCTGATCAACGAGATGGACAAGCTTTATAATGCGGATTCCGCCAGAGGATATGAGCCTCTGACCGACGATGAGAAGGATGCCATGTCCGATACCGAAGTAGAGAAGTATGAGACCAAGATTAAGGATGCCCTGCTCCGCAGAGACAGCAATCTGTCTACCGTAAGCTCTGCCTTAAAAGAAATCATGGCAGGCAGTGTGGAAGTAAACGGCAAGAACATGTATCTCAGCGATTTCGGTATTGAGACTTTGAGCTACTTTACCGCAGCGGAGAATGAGAAGAATGCCTACCACATTGATGGAGATGCAGATGACTCTAGCACCTCCGGTAATGCAGACAAGCTTAAGAGCATGATCAGCAGTGATCCCGATACGGTCGTAAGCTTTTTCTCTGGAATGTTCAAGAATTTATATACTAAAATGAGCGATCTCTCCAAGTCTGTAGAAGGTTATCGTACCTACGGTAATTTTTATGATGACAAAAAGATGAAATCGGATTATGATGATTATACAAGCAAGATCAAAGACTTGGAAGATAAGCTGAACGATTATGAAGACAAGTGGTATTCCAAGTTCTCCAAAATGGAGACGGCACTGGCAAAGCTGCAGAGCAATTCCAGCGCGGTGACCAGCTTGTTAGGAGGATCATGATATGGCATTACCCGGTGCTTATGCACAGTATAATAACAGCAAGGTTCTGACTGCTTCTCCGGCAGAACTGACATTGATGCTCTATGACGGAGCTATCAAGTTCTGCAATATTGCAGAGATGGCTGTGGAGAAATCCGATGTACCCAAGGCACATGAAAATATCCGCAAGGTGCAGAATATCATAGGATATCTGCATTCCACACTGGATATGAAGTACGAAGTTGCCAAGGATTTCGACAATATCTATAACTATCTGGAGAGACGGCTGGTGGAAGCCAATGTCAAAAAGGATAAGGAGATTCTCGAAGAAATCAACATGCATCTCCACTCCATCCGTGACAACTGGAAAGAAGTCATGAAGGCTGGTGCCAAGAAAGGAAATGACTGATGGAGAATCAGCTGATCATTTTGTCAGAGAGTCTGGATAAGAAGCTGGAAGTATTACAGAAGATCCAGGATTATAACAAACGTCAGGAAGAGATCTTCTCTGCGGAAAACGTGGATATGAGCCTGTTCGATGATGCTGTGGAGGAAAAGCAGCGCCTGATCGATGAAGTGGTCCGTCTGGATGAAGGCTTTGAAATCATGTATGAGAAGCTGGCAAGGGAGCTGGAAGGCAACAGAGAACGCTACGCAGCACAGATCCGGGAACTTCAGCAGAAGGTCAGCAGGGTGACAGAACTCAGTGTGACTGTACAGGCACAGGAGGCCCGGAACAAAAAGCTGATCGAGAACTATTTTGCGAAGGAACGTGCCGGAATTGGACAGAGACGGAAAAACGCCAAAAGTGCTTATGACTACTACAAGAGCATGAGCGGCGCCGGATATGCGCAGCCACAGATGTACGACAATAAAAAGTAAATACAACAGATGAAGGGGAGCTGACAGAGATATCGGCTTCCCTTTTTTATGACGGAATCAATGTGAAAGAATAAAAATGTGGTTTCGGCTAAAATATAATCAGAGTATAGATTAGCCGAAAGAGGGACTTTTATGAGTTATATCAAAAGAAATCTGGAGAATGTAGTAAGACAGGTAACCAGGGAATATCCGGTACTCCTGGTAACGGGACCGAGACAGGTAGGAAAGACGACAATGCTCCAAAAACTGATGGAGGGAACGGAGCGGGGATATGTAACACTGGATGATTTAAACGAAAGAAATATTGCAAAGACCGATCCGGAACTGTTTCTGCAACTGCATAAACCACCTGTATTGATTGATGAGGTTCAATATGCACCGGAACTGTTTACTTATATCAAGATATATGTAGATAAAAACCATGAGCCGGGAGCATTTTGGCTTACGGGATCACAGGTGTTCAAATTGATGCAGGGAGTACAGGAGTCACTGGCAGGAAGAGTGGCAGTACTTTCACTTACATCCCTGTCACAGGCAGAGATATCCGGAGGAACGATGAAACCGTTTACGGTAGATCTGGAGGATTTAAACGAGAGGCAGAAAGAGAGAGAGCAAGCTGATACAAGAGAGATCTTTGAGCGGATTTATCAAGGCTCCATGCCTGCGATCGTAAGCGGTATTAACAGTAACAGTCAGCTTTTTTACAGCAGTTATCTGTCTACTTATATTGAGCGGGATGTAAGAGAATTATCGGATGCCATAGATTCGCTTAAGTTCCTTCGGTTTATTACTGCGGTGGCAGCAAGATGTGGGCAGATGGTTAATGCAGCAGAGATTGCCAGAGATGCAGATATCAATCAGACGCAGGCGAAGGATTGGCTGACAATTCTGGAAACGCTGGGAATTATTTTTTATCTTCATCCGTATTATAATAATTTGTTGAAGCGCCTTGTGAAAACGCCCAAACTGTATTTCTACGATACGGGTCTGGTGTGTTACCTGACGAAATGGAGCAGTGCGGAAACGTTAGAATGCGGCGCTATGAACGGGGCCATTTTGAAAAATTACGTGGTCGCGGAAATTCGGAAAACCTACCTGAATTGTGGAAAAGAGCCGTATTTGTACTATTATCGTGATAAAGATGCCAGGGAGATTGATATTGTCCTGGAACATGATGGAATATTGAATCCGATTGAGATTAAGAAAACTGCAAATCCCGGAACAGAGCTGGTAAAGGTATTTGAATTACTCGACAAGGCATCAACGCCTCGTGCGAAGGGCGTAGTTATCTGCATGAAACCGGGACTTAGTGCGATAGACAGAGACAATTATATCGTACCAGTCTGGATAATCTAAAATACAGTCCCTGCCTGAATATCAGACAGGAACCTATAATTTCAAAAATGTTTTTGCGTATACGTCTTTATCCCTAAATTTCCCTTAAAAATTTCCACTTGTACAAGATGAATATTTGAAACAGCAAGAAATTCTTAGATCCCCGTTGTAGCATGAAATAAGCCGAAGATGTAAAAATTTCAAGAGTAACTTCCGCTTGAGAATTTGCCGAAGTAACTTCAGCTTTGGGGACAGATCGACCGGAATTATTCAGTATTGACAGGTAAAAATAATTCGCAATAATTTCACCTTTTTAAAGCAACTTTCTTTGCGATAAGGTACAATAAAAGAAAAACTTTGTCGCAAAGGAAGAAAAAATGAGCAGAGAGCAGGAACGAGTCAGAAGAAGATTAGAACAGAATCCCATTGTTGAATGCAATAGAATCCAACGAAAGTATTACCCTGAACTGTTTTCCAGATTTGCAAAGGTAAAAGATCCTCGAAATCAAAGTTATATTGACTATTCTACGAAGACTATGCTGGGAACCCTGTATTATAAATGCATTGGAGGGATCTCAAGCATGCAGGAAATGACCCGGAAATTTAATGATGACAAAATTGTGGAAAACCTCTATGCGTTTCTTGGAGATACAAAGAAGGACTATCTTCCACATGGCGTTACAGTAAATGAATTTCTGGAAAGAGTATCCCCTGAAGAACTGGAAGAAATACAAAAAGACCTGGCATACACCATGATCCGCAGGAAAACCTTTGATGATGCCAGAGTGCTGAAAAAGTGGCAGATCATCATTGATGGCACGGAACTGGATGAAGGATATCAGACAAAGAATGACTTCTATCTTAGCCGGTGCTATAACCGTGGAGAGAGCAATGAATTTACAAAGTACCACAGAAGTGTGCTGGAGGCAAAACTCTATCTTGGTCATGATCTGGTATGCAGCATAGCTTCAGAGACCATACAGAACTCTGAGGAATATATCAGCCAGAGTGATGACAGGGTGAAGCAGGACTGTGAGAGCAAGGCATTTGTACGCCTTGCAGAAAAGATCAAAAAAAGATTTCCCCGTCTTCCGGTCATCATAACGGCAGACGGACTGTACGTCACGCAGAGGGTATTGCAGATCTGCAAGGATTATGGCTGGGATTACATTATCCGGTATAAAGAAGGCTGTGCTGCATCCATAGAACAGGAATACCGGGCATTACCGGAGAAAGAAAATGCAGGAGATGGAATTGAATATCAGAACCAGATACCGTTTGGGGCTTTTGATGTAAATCTGATATATTATAAAGAGAAAAAAAGTGCTGGGAGACAAGGAAGAGAAGGTAACTGAATATGCGTGGATAACCAGCTTGAAGATCACGAAAGGAAATGCGAAGAAGATCGTGCGTGCTGGAAGGAACCGTTGGAAAATTGAAAACCAGGGATTTAACCGTCAGAAGCACTGGCAGGGAAACATAGAGCATGCATGCAGTTTTCAGGAACAGGCGCAAAAGAATCATTATCTGATGGAACGGATAGCAGATTTCATAAAGCAGCTTTATGAGTATTTTTATCTGAAAAAGAATGAAATAAAAAAGCTGCAAAAAAATATTTTTCCAAAATGGCAGGCACTAAAGTAAATTTACCTTTCGATGCTGATAAAATTATCGTTGATTTATCGGAAGCAGTATGTTAATGTAGATTCACAGAATATCAATTCTGCAGACAGATCAAATCTTATTTAGTTCAAAAATATTTTATTCAGGTGTATCACCGCTGATTTCATTGGATGAAAATTGGAATGCTGCAGCAAGGAAAACATATGTATTTTTAGATGTGTGCCTTATAGCTATTTTGGGTGACAACCTGAAGAAAATAACAGGAGGTGCTGCAAGATAAATTATTAGTTTGTTCGGAACCGTGGAATATGATAATATACACTTAGAAAAGGGGTTAAAATGACAAAAGCAAAAAGCAGGGGGATTGTTCAGGACAGAGCAACGATTGAAAAGATAATCAAAGGACTGACTTTATTTGATGATGATCTGATGAGCAGAGCATTTGATCAAAATATTGAAGCAACAGAGTTGTTGCTTCGGCTTATTCTTAAAAGGAATATTAAGGTTCTCAGTGTAAACGGGCAGGATGAGATTAAAAATTCAGCAGTGGGTGGACGAAATGTCATATTAGATGTACACGCACTGGATGAAGATGGATCAGAAATGGATATAGAAGTACAGGGCAATTCAGAAGGAGCCCATGTGAAGCGAGCCCGGTTCCATAGTAGTATGGTAGATTCCAGAATGCTGAGAGCAGGCCAGAAATTCCGGGAACTCAAAGATTCTTATGTGATATTTATATATAAACACGATAAATTTCAACGTGGTTTACCGATATATCATGTAGACAGATATGTAAGTGAGACCAGGGAGCCGTTTGGTGATGGAGCTCATATTGTGTATGTAAATGGTAATTATAAGGGCGAAGATGCGATTGGCAGGCTTATGCAGGATTTTCATCAGGCAGATCCAGATAATATGTATTATAAAGAATTGGCAGAAGGAGTAAGACATTACAAAGAGTCAAGAGGAGGAAATGAAACTATGTGTGAAGCGGTAGAAAATTATGCAAAGGAGTATGCAAAAGAGTATGCAAAAGAATGTATGATTGAGAACACTGCAAATATTATAAAGAATATTATGGAGAGCACAGGGTGTACGTTACAAGAAGCGTTGGATAATGCTAAGATAGCCAGAGAAGACAGAGACCTCATAATAGAAGAAATTTCAGAAAATCAAATCTGACAGACAGATCAAATATATCTGTAGGGATTCTACAAGGATGACAGAATTCACCTGATCCAACCGGCCACCCTGACGGAGGAAGATCTGGAAAAGTTCCAGACCAGCCTGCGGGAAGTTATGAGTTTTATCAAATATTCTAAGGACAAATCAAAAATCAAAATGCTGCTTAGGGATAACCCTAGATTTCGCACGCTTAGAAGAGAAGCTGCAGACCATGCGGAAGTTACTGAAAAATAATGATTAAAAACAAAAAAGGAAGCAAGTACCCCACTCAAGAATACATGGTAAACAAGTGGTAAAAAACTGCTTCCTTTTTCTATAATGTATCTTAGCAAAATAAAAAAGTCAACATTTTTCTCGCTAAGAATTTCTTGCTATCTGTCCGATATATATGTAAAATAAATAGATAAGAAATAATGTATCGCAGGATGCGTGATATATTCAAGGATGAACAAGGTTGCATGGAGGCAAAAAATATTAGTCAGGCATAGATGCCGCTATTGCAGGAACGTGTAATAGCGGCATTTTTTCTTTCTTTGTTCTTGGTCTTCTATGGAGGAAAAGCAATGAAAATATATGTGAAAGAGTCAAAAAGTTTATCAATACAAACTGTGTCATTAATGTTTTATGATTCAGTAACGATTGTTCCACTATTATCATTAGATGATGTTTTATATAGTGATTTGATTATTGTATCCCAATCGGATGTTTCATCGATGACAGGATTGGAAGAATATCATGTGATTATCTACGAACAGCTTTTTCAAGAATTGTCTGCCCGGGTATATCAGGAATACTACAATAACCACGATTATTACTATTTGAAAAATGCATTGCAACAGGCTTTGGATACCAGTATTACAACATTGATATCCGGCTCGTCATACGGTGCGTTTGGGATAGATTTGGAATATATAGATAATGCAGTAAATTTGTCTTCGATTTCTC
>OMFM01000913.1_pt1 | contig 10053 bp, 9 predicted proteins | sample 1645661 | NCBI WGS metagenome assembly OMFM01 (sample SAMEA103958128, study PRJEB25191) | human gut metagenome | reverse complement strand
CCCCCGCGGCAGATGGAACGCGAAAATGAGATGATCGTTATTTCACATCGCCTTTCCATGTGGATAGCCAGCCATTCCCCTTTTTCTCCTGCTCGTGGGCTGCTTATTCCCTAATCGCATATGTTTTTGCGAAATGCATGCATAATCGGTATACCGCCAAGGATGATATATCTTATTGAAGAATGGTATAATAACCAAAGTAGATGACAGGCCGTTTGAAGCGCCTGTCTATTTCATTGCGTGAGATCCGGTGGAAGGAATCCTCGCAAGGTTTCAAATGGGGGTCTTTATGGACGAGAAAAAAAGTGGTCAGAGTATATTGAAAGACCTGGGAACGTGGATCGTCATAGCCACCGTACTGGGCGCCGTCGTCGGGCTCTTTCTGGGCAAGAGCGCACACATGCTGGCGCCGATCGGCGACCTTTTCATGCAGCTCATCAAGATGATCGTCGTACCGATGGTCTTCTTCTCGCTGGTCGGCGGGGCAGCGGCGCTGGGAAAATCCAAGGGCGCTGGCAAGGTCGGTATAGTGACATTTCTGTATTACGGCGTGACGACAGCGGTTGCCGTGATTTTAGGATTGGCCTTCAGCGTTTTCTTTCAGCCTGGCAGCGGCATCGACATGGCGGCGATCAGCGGGGCAGCGGTACAGGTAGGCGACCTTTCCAAAGCGGGCGCGCTTCCTGGTTTCTGGGAAACGATCATCGGCTTTGTGCCAGCGAATCCGGTGAAGGCACTGACGGATGGCAATATCCTGCAGATCATCACCTTCTCTCTTTTTGTCGGCTTCGCACTGGCGATGCTGCCCGCAGAAGAGAAAGAGTTCATGAGCCGCATCGTGGATAACTGCACGAAAATCTGTATCAAGATCATGATGGCGGTCATGATGCTTGCGCCGGTCGGCGTCTTCTGTCTGATGGCGGACGCGACGGGGAGCTTCGGCTATGACGTACTCATGAAAATCATTTACCTCATCGGTCTTTATATCTGCGTACTTTTCCTTGTCACCTATGTGATGATCGGCGGCTCGGTGGCTCTCTTCTCGAAATGCACGGGATACGTGGAATTCTTCAAGGCGATGTGGAAGGTGCAGATACTGGCTTTCTCCACAGCATCCTCTATGGCAGCGCTTCCGCTCAATATGGCGGTCACGGAAAGAGAACTGCATGTATCGAAAGGAACCACCTCCTTCGCGCTTCCGCTGGGTGCGACAATCAATATGAATGGCAACGCGGCGTATTATGCGATGGCAGCCATTTTCATCGCGCAGATGTATGGCATGGAGCTTACGATGGGCCAGTATATCGCGATCATCGTGACGAGCACCTTGGGCGCAGTCGGACAGGCAGGCGTGCCGGGACCGACGCTTCTTGTTGTCGCTGTTTTGGTATCTGCGGGTATCCCGATCGATGCGCTGCCGATCCTCTTTGGTGTTGACCGTATTTTTGATATGCTCCGTACCGCGGTCAATATCACCGGGGATGCAGCCTGCGCGACCATCGTAGATCGCTTTACGAATGAGGAAGTCCGTGAATAGTGACCTCTGATGGGTCATTGGCCTTATATGGCAAGCCACAAACGGCTGGCGAAACGAAAACGTTTCGCCAGCCGTTTTTTATATATTCCTGAAAGGAATAGGAAATCAGAGGCGGCAGATCGTTGTACTGGATGTTATGGGTAAAAAATGAAAATTTCTTCGATTTTTCCGCAGAAGAATAAATAAAATTCATACGCAGAAGATGGCAATTTTATATAATTCACAAGCTATAATATAGGCTACAAGCTATAAATATAGCATACAAAAGTATTATACAAGCTATTAATTCGTGGTTATAATCACAGTCGAAACGTGAAGAAACGTTGCAGATCGTTTTCCTGCTTTCTGGCAGCCATGGAGCCGGGAAATGGGGAAGTATGAGAAAAAGAGATATCACCCAGCGGGCGATGTGGTACAGAAAGGGATAGCCATGATTGACTTAAATGATTTTATTGCGGTAGGGCAGAATGCCATAGCACGTCGCGTGGTACAGCAGTCGGATGCTTCCGATAATTACGATAATGATTTCAAAAGCTTGTTAGCTACACCGAGGCTGATTCATTGGGCGATCGATGCATCCATCAAAGCGATCGATCCCTATCTTCCCGATGACTATGCGAGCATCGGACTGTCGGTGAATTTTGTGCATACGGCACCGACCAGCCTCGGCATGACGGTGACGGTCCATGCTTCGGTCATCGCTTTGACGGACCATGATGTGACGCTCGAGGTCAAAGCGTGGGATGAACAGGGAGAGATCGGTCACGGCCTCCACAAGAGAGCGATCGTACTCAAGCAGGCGGTCTTGGACCGGGCGGAAGAACGTACACGCCTGCTGCTGATTCGTCAGGCGAATGAAGAAATCAAGGGGATGAGATAATGGCAGCTTTACCGGATACATTAGGCGGCGCACTGCTTCTTTCCGCCATCGATTTTTTGCTGAGCTTTGTATTTATTTCCTTCATCGGTGTGGTGCTCCATTTCTTCCCTCTGCTGAATAAGCTCGGCGAAGTGAAGGAGAGAAAGGATTGAGATCATGGATCAGTTATTTGTGACCTTGATGAGTGAGCTTTTGCATCAGACGGGGCTTTTGGATCTGACTTTTGGAAATCTGGTCATGATCACTGCCGGATGTGTCCTGCTGTATCTGGGCATCATCAAGAAATACGAACCGTTTCTGCTGGTAGGGATCGGCTTTTCCTGCATCGTAGCGAATGTGCCGGGCTCGACACTGACTGCGCCGGGCGGACTTTTCTACTTTGCGTATCAGGGCGTGGAGCAGCTCATTCTGCCGCCGCTCATTTTCCTCGGCGTCGGCGCCATGACGGATTTCGGTCCCATGATCGCCAATCCTTCTCTGGTCATTCTGGGGGCGGCTGCGCATCTGGGCATCTTTGTCGCATTGATCGGCGCACAGCTCCTTGGATTCAATCTGGGAGAAGCAGCCTCGATCGGCATCATCGGCGGTGCGGATGGTCCGATGGCGATCTACACCACGATGAAGCTGGCGCCGCATCTCCTGCCGCAGATTTCTGTCGCAGCCTACTCCTACATGGCGCTTATGCCGCTCATTCAGCCGCCGATCATGAAGCTCCTCACGAATAAGGAGGAGAGGAAAATCATGATGAAGCAGCCGCGCTATGTGTCTCGTCTCGAGAAAATCGCGTTCCCGATCGTCATGGCGCTCATCGTCAATGTGTTCCTGCCGCCGGTTGCGCCGCTCATCACCATGCTGATGCTGGGAAATCTCCTGCGCGAATGCCTTGTCGTCGGCAAGCTGGCGGAAACAGCGGCCAATACCCTTCTCAATATGGTCACGCTGGTCTTGACGGTTGCCATTGGCTCGACCATGGCGGCGGATACCTTCCTCACGTCCTCGACCATCCTCATCATCTTCCTCGGCCTTGTGGCGTTTGCCTTTGGTACAGGCAGCGGCGTGGTCTGTGCCAAGATCATGAATACACTCTCCGGCGGCCGTATCAATCCGCTGATCGGTTCCGCCGGTATCGCCTCCGTTCCGATCGCCGCCCGCGTTTCCCACCTCGTGGGGCAGCAGGAAAGCCGCCGCGTCTTCCTTCTGATGCATGCGATGGGTCCGAACCTCGCCGGCGTCTTCGGCACCGCGATCTCCGGCGGCATCATGCTCGCACTTCTGGGAGGCTAAGGACTGGGGATTTGAGAAATGCGATTCAGGAAATTTTGATGGGGGCTGATGTTGTGATTGCATCGGAGTTTCCTGGATCCGTTTTTCCTTAGTGAGCCAAAGTTTTCCTACTAAAATTTTTATTCGTAATTATAGATAAAATCTTTTGGCATATTCATTCTATTTTTGCTAGACTATTAACAGTATAAAAAGTAAATCCTATGATGTAGCGTCTTGATTAAGTACAGCAGGAAGAAAGTTAATAAACCAGTAGCATGAGGCTATCTGTGTTTGTTTTCTTTCTTCTTTTTCGTAGGGAGGTTTATTGTGATTCAATGGGGAGATTTTCTGATAGACCCGCGTGAAGGGGAAGATCTATGCCGCATGGCCGTTTTATTAGCTATGACTGTTGATCAAAAGATGGAAAGGGATTTGATCCTGCAATTACAGAAAAGGGGGATCAAAAGCGCTGCCACCACCGTGGCAGGGTTTGGTATTTCTTCTCAAAGCAATATCATTCGTAGCGTAGTGAATTTATGCTTGAATACAAATATCATTGAAAGGAAACGGGAACATGTACATCCCGTAGCGCACTGTGTACTGGAAGTCACACAAAGCACAAGAGCTTCCGATGCGATCGGGCAGAATTTCTGTTTCAAAGCTGCTGTTGCTCGCAAAGGAAATCATTTCGCTCTAAGCTTTTATGGCAATCTGGCTATGCATGAACTTTCCGGCCATAAAACGATAGGGGTCGGTTTTCAAATCCTTGGAGATTGATTTTTACAATTTCATAAAGTATCTCAGTATAGCATAAAGAAATTGATTTTAGCAGAAAAGTATCAACACGATGATATCGTGTGCGTCTTTTCTGCTTTTTTTCTGCCTTAAGGGGGTGTGCCAAAAGGCAGTGCATATTTTGTTTTCGTGAATAAGGAGGCTTTGAAATGACTAAATCAAGTGGTTTGGAATCTAAAAATGAAACGCCCATTACGAAGATGGGGAATGTGCTTCTCCGGTTATCTCTAAAGTACATGCCAGATGCGAGTATCTTTGCAGTGGCACTGACTTTTATCGCTTTTTGCCTGGGGATCGCACTGACGGATCAGGGACCGATGCAGATGGTTCAAAATTGGTACAAAGGGTTTTGGGAATTGCTTGGCTTTTCCATGCAGATGGCTTTGATTGTCATTACTGGCTCTTGCGTAGCCAATGCCCCTTTGGTCAAAGGTTGGATCAACCGTATTGCATCGATTCCGAAAAGTGCGAAGTCGGCTGTGTTTACGGTGACATTGGTCAGTGTTTTGGTTTCTTTTGTGCACTGGGGCTTATCCCTTATTGTAGGGGCCATCTTAGCGAAGGAATTAGCGAAGAATCTGCGAGATAAAAAGATTCCTTTCGAATATGGTCTGATGGCTGCTGGCGCGTATGTAGGGCAGATGACTTGGCAGGGTGTCCTGTCTTCTTCGGTAGGTCTCTTCATCGCAACTCCAGGCCATATCATGGAAGACTTGATCGGTGTAGTTCCTATGACGGATTACATGTTGAATCCGACAAATATCTGCGTCACCATCGCACTGGCTATCGGGCCTGCCTTTTTTGCGACGCTGCTTCTTCCTAAGAATCCATCAGACTATCAGCCACTGGATGAGGATGCGATCAAAGCGATTGAAAAGGAAGACCTGAAACTGCAGAAGCGTCCGTCCAAAGCTACGGTGGGAGATATTTTAAACTATAGCCCAATTCTGGCCTGGGCTTTGGGGCTACTTGGATTTGTTTATATCTTCTATGCTTTCTATACCAAAGGCTTCAATGCGCTAGATTTTAACCTGTTAAATGCTATTTTCCTCTTCGGCGGTATTTTGCTTTATGGAAATATTGCGAATTATGTCATGGCAGTGAAAGATGCCGTGGGTGGTACGGCAGGTATCATTTTTCAGTTTCCTCTGTATGCCGGTGTCCTTGGCATTGTGAAATACTCCGGTCTGGTCATGGTTTTAGCCAATGGGATCGCGGCAGTCAGCACAGAAAGTACTTTCTATCTGTGGACTTTCTTATCCGCCGCGATCGTAAATATGTTTGTTCCTTCCGGTGGTGGGCAGTGGGCTGTACAGGGGCCGGTGGCTCTGGAATCGGCCAAAATGATGGGAGCCGATTTGGTAAAGACCGCGCTGATGGTGGCATATGGGAATTGCTGGACCAATATGGCACAGCCATTTTGGGCGATTGCTCTTCTGGGAATCACGGGTCTTAAGGCGAAGGATATTATGGGATATTCTATCGGCATCATGATTTTATCAGGCTTCATTTTTTTTGCAGCCGCGTTGTTATGAGATAGGCGTGGCTATTCACCAGAATAGATGGTGAGAAATCAGATAAGGGATATTCTCTCTTGTCTCGCGATAGACGATCCGTCACAGTAACTACCAACCGCGAGTAAGCAGGAGCATTAGGTTATGATTGAACAGGAGAAGAAAAATGGAACACTTTGAATTCATGGAAACAACGATTTCAAAAGTACACCAGGCATATTTGGATGGTTCTTTGACAGCCGTTGAGCTGATGAAGTTCTATTTACAGCGGATCGAAGCCTATGATAAGAAAGGACCGGCAATCAATTCGATCATTTGTGTCAATCCGAACATTTTGGAAGAAGCAGCTGCAGCAGATGCTTATCTGAAGGAACATCATGCTTTAAAAGGTCCCCTGCATGGGATCCCGGTGATGCTGAAAGATAATTTCAATACCAGTGACATGCCTACCACAGCAGGCTCTATTGCATTGAATGGATGGGTACCGACAGAGAATGCTTTCGTAACAGAAAAATTGAAACAGGCAGGGGCATGCATTTTGGCGAAAACTAATTTGCATGAATTTGCTATCTGGGGGGAAACGATCAGTTCGATCTTAGGGCAAACAGTCAATCCTTATGATCTGACAAGAACTCCTGGGGGATCTTCCGGCGGTACAGGTGCTTCTATTGCAGCGAATATTGGGATTATCGGAATGGGGACGGATACGATCAATTCCGTTCGCTCTCCTGCTTCGGCCAATAGTCTGGTCGGGATCCGCCCGACCATCGGACTGGTATCGCGCGCTGGGATTATCCCCTATTCTCTGACACAGGATACAGCAGGTCCTATTTGCCGAACAGTAGAAGATGCTGTGCGGACCTTGGATGTCATTGTCGGCTACGATGAGAAGGATGCAGAAACGGCATGGAGCGTAGGGCAGAAAAGAGACAGCTACATCGACCATTTACAAAAAGATGGCATGGAAGGAAAGCGGATCGGGATACTCAAAAGTTTATTTGGAAAAGAAAAATGCAATGAATCTACCAATCAAGTGATTGAAACTGCATTGCAGGTATTTAGAGATCACGGGGCGACCCTGGTCGAGGTGGAAAACCAGATCGACCAGCCGTATCTGAATGAGGAAGTATCGGTACACCTCGATGATTTCTGCCATGATCTTAACAGCTATCTGGAAACATTACCTCCCCAATGGCCCGTTCACTCTATGAAAGATATTTTGGACAAGGGACTTTTCCATCCATTCTCGGAAGGAAATATGAGAGATGCTATGACACGGCAGGTGGGGAGTCCTCGTTATTTAGAAAAAATGTATAACAAAATTGCCGTACGCCGGGAAGTCATGAAAATCATGGCAGACTTGCACTTGGATGCCATGGTCTATCCCCACCAGCAGCAACTGGTGTGCAAAATTGGCAGCAATCAGCTGCAGAGAAATGGCGTGCTTTGTTCATCAACAGGGTTCCCGTCCATTTGCGTCCCTGCCGGATTTGCCCCCTCACCAGAGGCACCGATTGGAGTTCCTGTCGGGATGGAAATCATTGGGCGGCCATGGAGCGAACCGGTGCTCATTGAAATTGCTTACAGCTTTGAACAACATTCTCATTTCAGAAAAATGCCTGTATCCACGCCGGCCTTGGAAGACTGAGTGCAGACTGAACAGATCAGGAATACCTTCTCCTATCTAAACCAAATGGAGCGTATTCTTGAAGTCCTTGATATAGTGCCTGGAGACGGGCACTTTTTCTCTGGGGTAATGGGCAAGCGTCAGGAGAAGGGTGCCATTGTCCTGATTCTGGATTTCCTGGATCATGGAAAGGTTCACGATGTAGCCCTTGTGCGTGCGGAAGAAGCCTAGGGGGAGAGGAGAGACTCGATGTCGCGGAGCGTCATCTTCGACACGATGATCCCGCTCGTCGTATAAAAGAGAGAGCGGTCGGATTTCTCGGTGGAAATCAGGACGATTTCCTGCGCGAATGAGGAATTAGGAATGAAGGTGGCGGCTTCGCCGCGTATATATGGGGCGATGCCCGAAAGCGGCATTTCAGTCACCAGCCCCTAATCCCTAGCTACTAGTCACCAGTCACAAGCTCCCAATCCCCCTTTCCTCTTACCGCCCCTATTTGTTATGATAGGGAAGAAACAACAACAATAATAATGAAAACCTGTATACTGATATACTTATTTCTGTACAACCCTATTTTTATTGAAAGGAAGTCCATTCATGTTAGAAATCAAACCATGCAATAAGAACTGGCACACCAGAGGAGACGATACCGCAGCACGCATTGCAGCTGTCGCTCCGTATGCAGAGGGAAAGATCGTTGACGCAGCCAATACCGTCAAAGTCCTTGAAGCGGTCCTTCGCCCGGGCGATAAAGTCAATATCGAAGGCGATAACCAGAAACAGGCGGATTTCCTCGCAAAAGAGCTTTGCAAGGTGGATCCGTCCAAAGTGCATGATCTTCATATGATCCAGTCCACCCTCTCCATTCCGGAGCATCTGGATGTCTTTGATAAAGGCATCGCCAGAAAGCTGGACTTCGCTTATGCAGGCAGCCAGGGCAAGCGTCTGGCGCAGATGGTCCAGAATGACGGTGTCGAACTCGGCGCTATCCATACCTACCTTGAAATGTATTCCCGCTACTTCATCGACCTCGTGCCGAGAGTTTCTCTCGTCTGCGCTGACTATGCGGATGCAGCCGGCAACATTTACACCGGCTTTTCCACAGAGGACACCCCGGCGATCGTCGAAGCGACGAAATTCAATCAGGGCATCGTCATTTTCCAGGTCAATCAGATCGTTGACAAGCTCCCGCGTGTCGATATCCCGGCTGACTGGGTCGACTTCGTCGTCGAAAGCCCGACACCATACATGCTGAACCCGCTCTTCACCAGAGATCCGGCAAAGATCCAGAATGAACGTATCCTCAAGGCTATGATGGCGATCCGCGGCATTTACGAAGAATATGGCGTCAAAGTCCTTAACCACGGCGTCGGCTTCGATACCGCTGCTGTCGAGCTGCTGCTCCCGACCTTTGGTGAATCTCTGGGACTGCGCGGCAAGATCTGCACCCATTGGGTACTGAACCCGCATCCGACCCTGATCCCGGCCATTGAGACCGGCTGGGCGCAGGCCATCTACTCCTTCGGCTCGGAAGTCGGCATGGAAGAATACATCAAAGCCAGAAGCGACGTTTTCGCTGTCGGCCCGGATGGCACCATGCGTTCAAACCGTGCCTTCTGCCAGGCTGCCGGTCACTATGCCGCTGATATGTTCATCGGCTCCACCATGCAGATCGACCGCTTCGGCAACTCTTCCACCGCGACCAAGAACAATGTCGCAGGCTTCGGCGGCGCACCGAACATGGGCTGCGATGCCAAAGGCCGCCGTCATGTCACCCCGGCATGGAAAAAAGCGGGCGAAGAAGTGGCGAACCGCTACGAACTCATGGGCGACCGCAACCGCGGCAAGAAGCTCGTCGTCCAGATGATCACGACCGTCTCTGAAAAAGGCTTCCCGGGCTTCGTCGATCAGCTCGATGCTGTCGCTCTGAAGAAGAATGCAAACCTTGATCTCGAACCGATCATGATCTACTCCGATGACCTCACCCACATCGTTTCCGAAGTCGGCATCGCTTACCTCCACAAGTGCCACAACATGGAAGAACGCATGAATGCGATCCGTGCAGTAGCAGGCAAGACGGAAGTCGGCAAGCTCGAAGATCCGGAGATCACCAAGAAGCTCAGAAAGGAAGGCATCGTCAAGCTGCCGGAAGATTTTGGGATCGATCCGTCTCAGGCGACACGCGACCTCCTCGCTGCCAAGAATATGAAGGACCTTGTGGACTGGTCCGGCGGTCTTTACAACCCGCCGGCTAAGTTCAGAAATTGGTAATTATGGCATTACAAAAACCGTCAGGCTCAGAATCAGAGCCTGACGGTTTTTATTTTGGGGTATGGGGAGCATGAGAAAGGCGGTGCCTTCCCTGCCTATGAAAGTAATGCCATTAAGTTAAGGAAATCGTTAGCTACGTAACGTCTTGCTTCCCCCTTCGGGGGAA
>OMFM01000909.1_pt1 | contig 10089 bp, 6 predicted proteins | sample 1645661 | NCBI WGS metagenome assembly OMFM01 (sample SAMEA103958128, study PRJEB25191) | human gut metagenome | reverse complement strand
CCGGCGGGGGTGTATTCATAGCCTTCCTTCACCCCGTCCACAAAGCCAATGCCTGTGATGCGTCCCCAGCTGTCCACGTCATAGGAAATGGGATTCCGGTTGCCGTCCACGACTCCCGTGATCTGCCTTCTGGCATTATACTCATACTGCTGGAGGATGCGCTGATGGTTCCCCGAACGCCGGACATCCTTGATCTTTCCATCCAATTCGTAGGAAAGTTCTGTCCGGTTTCCAAACGTATCCTTCTGGATAACCGGCTGATTCTGCAGGTTGTAGGAAAGCTCCTGTACCACTTCTCCTAATGCATTGGTGGTGCGGAGGCGGTTGCCGCGGCTGTCATAGGTGTAGGATACCCCCGCCCCGTCATCACTCTCCGGCTGGTAGCCGTAGGGACTGATCTCTTTCCGCAGCCTGTCATTCCGGTCATAGAGATAGCGGGTCACCCCTCCTGCCGGATTGGTTCTGTGGGTCGCCCGGTCTTTCAGGTCATACCGGGTGCTGCTCTCCAGACATTCCCCGTCCGTTCCCAGAATGGCCTGTTTCAGCACATTTCCGGCCGCATCATAGGCATACTGCACCCGTCTGTCGATACCGTTCTTTCTGTCAAGGACTCTCTCCTCGGTCAGGCGGTCGTCCGCATCGTAGCTTCTGTGGATCTCGGAGCCCTTCGGGGTGGTGATCTTTGTCAGGTTGCCGTTGGCATCGTAGGCATATCTTGTAACGGCGGCCTGTACCGGGCCGTTGCCCTGGATTTCCTCCGTCCGCTGAACAAGCCACCCGTTTTTATTGTAGGCATAATGAATAACACTATGAACACCGTCCGCAATGACACGCTCTTCCAGCGTTACATTTCCCAGACAGTCATAATCGTAGCGCATTTTTGCCCCAAAGTCATCTTTCACTACATTCAGATGATTGTTTTTATCGTAGGAAAAATGGATCCGGTGCCAGCCATCCGGCTCTCCGTCCCGTTCTACTTCCTGTTGTCCGTAGGCCTCCTCCACCTTATTGCCCTGACTGTCATAGGTATAGGCGATGACACGGTACAGCGCAGGATCGGTCTCCTGCACTTTTATCTGTTCCCGGATCTTCCAGCCCAGATCATTATAGGTATAGATGACCTCCTTTCCTTCGCCGTCCACTTCCCGGAGGATCTGTCCGTGCCCGTTGTACTCGTAGGTGTGCAGGATGTTCCCCCCGGGATCCTGTACTTCTGTCATCCGGCCGCAGGCGTCATAGGCATAGCGGTAGCCATTGCCGTCATCCGAATCTGCATCATAAGATTCCGGCTGTACCTGTTTGATCATGTTGCCGTCCGCATCATAGAATCTCCGCTCCACGCCTCCGTCCGGATAAAGGATACGGATGCAGTTCCCGTCAGAATTGTACTCATAGCGGGTTCCTTCTCCCTCTTCGCCTTTCAGGGCATAGCTGACCGGATGGATCCGGCTGGTGATGTCCCCGTCAAAGTTGCGGAATACACGGTGATGTTCCTGCAGGGGAGATATGGTATCTACCACACGTTCCAGAAAATCGTGGCGGTACTCATAGCCGCTCTCTTTCTTTTCCCACTGCACGGGTGGATAGTAAGTGGTCAGATTGCCCATGCGGTCATAGAATCTGCGGGTGGTGTAGCCTTCCCCGTCGATGCGGCTAGTGACAAAGTTCCTGGAATTGTAAGCCAGCTCCACCGTGCCGTAAGTATTGCTGATGGACAGTCTGCGGCCTACGGTATCGTAGCCGTAGGCAGTCTCCTCCCCCTTCGGCGTAATGACACGGCTGGGGTATGCCCGGTTGGCTTCATATTCCTTAAGGCTTTCGTTTCCGAGGGCATCCCGCTCCAGAATGCATCTTCCCCTGAAATCATACTTCCGGGCCGTTTCTTTCCATTTGCCCTCTTTGATCTTTTCCATCGTCCTGACCGGATTGTGTTCCTGGTCATAAGTATAGAGGGTCTCTCTTCCGTCGCTGTCCCATGTATGTACCAGATCATGGTGCTCATTATATTCATGGTGCACTTCAAAGCCATCCGGGAATTAATCTAATAAAAATTCATTAACAATACATCATCGTTAAATAAACACTGTAGAAGACAATAGCACTTGTCAGAAATATCGTATCCGTCATTCCTCATCTCTTGTGTTATTTTTCCATTTTCCCGGAGCTTAGTGGTTTATATCCATCGTCTTTTTCGACTTGCTTAAACCCACGGTTCCCATCCTTTTATAAATTCTTCCAAAGATGGTGCAATTTTTCTCATTTTTCCTTTTTCGTCATCTACAAATTTAACAATTCCTGTCTTTATTTCTACCACTACAGAATAGTTCACTTTCGACTCCACTCCAATCACAAAATGTGTTACCTTGCCATTCAGATCGGTATATGCCTCCATTATTTGTTTTAAACTTCTATACCCATCTCTAGGATCCACACCACTTATTGCAATTCTACTTTTTTTATAATTTATATTAAACCCCAAAAAATGATAGGTGCTAAAGTATTCAATTATATCTCGGTTGCTTTCAATTCCATATGTCTCTAATAGCTTTATAAAAGTTTCCTCTTTTCCATATGCCAGTGGTCTCCATTTACACCATCCAGCATTATCTGCTTCTCCCACATAAACTGCCTGATCTACATCTTTTCTCCTGGGACGTTTAGGTAATCCATCCTCTGTTTTTTGGTATGCTGCTAAAAATCTTTCAAAAAAATTATCCAATTCATTTTTTACTGACATTATTTTATCTCCATTCTTATCCATTTTTTTGTTCGTATTGTCATAGACTTGATATTTTGAAGCATCTTCGAGAATACATCTCCATCTATCCCGCCCCAGATGCCATATTGTTTTTCTATATTATGAATTCCACCACTCCCCGGATGCAATCCTACAGGAATTGGCATAGCCTGACCACTACCTTATTTTTTGCAGATTATAACACATATCGACAAGTCATAACCGTAGATGTCAAAAACGACCGGGTTATATGTAACTTTTGGATAAAAATACCCGGGTTAAAATATGCTTCAAAACGTTTCTCTTGGAAAGCATATCTTAATCCGGGTATTCACATATTCCGTATTCTTTTTATGTTAAAAAATCATACATTAATATCATTACATCAAAAACATTATCTTCCTCCCGTATCTCCATCTCACCGGCATATTGATCCACGATCTGTCTGACGATCGAAAGACCGATTCCATGCATCCTGTCGTCTTCCTTGCTTGTCAGATATCGTCCCCCGCTTTTATGCAATGCATTTTTATACCGGTTTTTAATACTGATGGCTATATTATTACCGTCTGTGGTGATCCATAGCCTGATCACCCTATCTTCGGTCAGTTCCTTTACAGCTTCTATGGCATTATCCAATAGATTGCCCAGACAAATGCTGATATCCTCTGCATTCATCTCCGCATCCTGCGGCACTTCCGTATTGGCTATCACCTTTATTCCTGCCTTTTCCGCCATATCTGCCTTGTAATTAACCACACTGTCAATATAAAGATTTCCGCTATTGGAAATAAAATCTTTTTTGTCTAAAAACTTCAGATTTTCACTGCAGTATCTTTTCAGGGCTTCATAATCTTCCTTTTCCAAATAAGTATTTTCCAATATGTAATGCTGCTTCATATTGTGACGCAGCTTCCTTAATTCTTCCCACCATTCCTTACTTTCCCGGTTCTGGCGAATATAGTACTCACACTGATTTTTCAGGATTTCTTCCCGCATTTGTTTTTCCATATTTTCTTTTGCTTTATCATACAAATAGTAGGTAAAGACGTTGATCAGCAGGATCATGAATACTACAATAAATCCCCAGAAATAGTTTTCAAGGGTTCCTGTGATAAAAACGGAAATCAGGATCCATATACTACAGACCGGAACGATAAATACTTCCAACCAATCCTGAAGATTCAGTTCCGCTTTTCTGTTCAGTTTTATAATGAGAGAGGTAAATTTAATAATCAAATACCAGACAATTTTAGATAACACTGTGCACAGCAAGGTTACTTCTGCATCATCTGTCCATGCCAGAAATTCTTTTCCGTAATACACGAGCAATTCTGCACACATGCCGCTCATATACATAAATATAGTCGTCGCCATCAATGTTCTGACTGAATCAGTATATAGGATTCTGATCGTCACAAAAAAAATACATACAAAAAGTAATATATTCAGCCAGATATTACTCGTGCCATCTCCCAGATACGTTAAAACATATGTAACACCGTTGAAGACCGCAAAATATCCTCCCCATACCAGATATTCTGTATACCTGCGAATTTTCTTCTTTTTCAATGTACTGTCACAAAAAATACGCTGCAGTATTACAGAAAAAATCTCCACAATAGCCAGAACAAGCATCATTCCCATCTTCTCCCCTTTAACATTGAAATATAATGCTGTCTTACATGATCTCTGTAATTTTTACTGATTTCTACTTCCCGTCCATTATCCAGAACAACCCTGTCCGCAGAATACTCCTTAATAAAACGAGTATTCACGAGCAACGATTTTCTGATTCTCAGGAATTTTACATTTGCTTTCCGCAGATTCCTTTCCACTTCTTCCAATTTTCCATAAAATAAGTATTCCAATTCAGGCATATCCAGCTGTACTGCATTGATCTGTACGATTCTTTTATCACTTTGGAAAAACCGGATCTGATTCAGTGGAATATTGTATTGCCTTTTATTATAAGAAAAGCAATAACTGTCATCGGAATTCAAATGTGTTTCAAACACCCGTTTCAGGATCTTCTCCAATTTTTCTTCAGACACCGGCTTATCTATAAATGCATATGGCTGCACTTCAATCATTTCCTTGCAGTACTGGTTATGACAGGATACAAAAATCAGAATTACCCTGCTGTCTCTTTCCCTAAGGATACGCGCGGTTTCAATTCCGCTGATACCAAGCATTTCCACATCTAAAAAAACGATGTCCATATTTCCCGTGGTGTCTGTTTCCATTAATAATTCTTCCCCACTCCGGAAACAAAAAAATTTCACATTTTTGGATAGCCTTGCCATGATGGATTGTATGATCTGTGTTTGCTTCTGCAACTCAGATAAAACATCCTCACATATAGCAACTCTTAACATTGAGAATTCCCCTTTCTCCTTCGCATGCTATAATACGATGCCAGTATGCAACTGTTCAGCCCAATATAGTTTCCTCCTTTCAAGACTTTCCGCAAAAACACTGGCAACATCAGCAACTATTCTTATTTTTTTGATATTATTACTATACAAACGATTTCCCCTGTTTTACGTAAACAATTCCCTCTTCCTCTTGATCATCTCATCAATCTTCTCGATATACAGTCCCACATCCTTCACATTGTCACACCGCTCGATTCTTCCGTCGGGGAAGACTCTCTTGGTGATGCTTCCGGCTCCCAAAGCCACGATGGTCTGTTTCTCCTCCATGATGAGGATGTTATACAGGCCGTATTTTCCGGGGCGGGCGTAGCCGGTGTTCTCGAAGTTGCCGGACATGTTCTTCTGGCGGTAGAGGTAATAGGGCTTCATTCCCAGCTTTTCCGCTCCCGCTGCGGCGATCTTCATTGTCTCGTCTGTATTGTGGAGCATGGACACGCCGTTCTCCTGGATCCACTGATTCAGGCGGGAAGCCCGCTTGATGGCCAGAGAATGGACGGTCAGGCTGTCCGGCGCCAGTTCCACCACTCTGTCGATGGTGCGCTGCACGTCCGCCTCCAGTTCTCCCGGAAGTCCCAGGATCAGATCCATATTGATGTTGTCAAAGCCGACTTCTCTTGCCAGCCGGTATGCCGTAAGTACCTGTTCCACGCTGGCTTTTCTGCCGATGATGTCCAGGGTCTCCTGCTTCATGGTCTGGGGATTCACGGAGATACGGCTGACCTGATGGCGGTACAATACTTCCAGTTTCTCTCTGGTGATGCTGTCAGCACGGCCGGCCTCCACGGTAAATTCCTTCACAGTGGAAAAATCAAATTTCGACTTTAACGCCGTGATCAGACGGTCCAGCTGCTCCGGTTCCAGTGTGGTGGGCGTACCACCGCCGATATAGACGGTATCCAGTACCTTGTCCTGAAAGTTCTCCGCCACATAATCCATCTCTTTGATCACCGCGTCCACATAGGCGTCCACCTGCCTGCGGAATGCAGCGATCGGATAAGAGGTAAAGGAACAATAGAGACAGGTTGTAGGGCAGAACGGAATCCCAATATACAGGCTGTAGCCGCCCTCATAATGAATCTCTTTTAGCAGATCCCGCTCTCTCTTCGCAATATCGATTCCCAAAAGTGCCTTCTCTTCGCTGACGTAATGGCTCTGCTCCATGAATTCTAAAATCTCTGCATCGCTTCTGCCCTCATCCAGCATACCGTAGGCGATCTTCGTGGGACGGATGCCGGTAAGGTTTCCCCATGGGAGTTTCTGCCCGGTCACCTTGCTTAAGGTGCGGTACAGGAAACGTTTCAGACCGTTCTTATACCCATCTGCAATGGTTTCCATCTCTGCATCCCACAGAAAATCCTCTTCTCCCACACGGATCTTCGCTCCGGTCTCGGCCAGTTCGATTTCCAGACTGACCTGCGGTTCCAGCTCTGCCAGCTTCTCCGGTTTTGTCTCCGGGGTGATGACCGTGACCTGGTCCTCCGCATAAAAAGCCTTCACCAGAGAATGTACATCATATTCATAGTTAGGATGGGATAATTTCACTACTTTCATTGTATTTTCCTCATTTACATAAATACAGGCACAGAGATAACTCTTTCTGTGCCCGAATATATTTCAGTATTGTAACTATTCAGAACCCTATTAGCAAAACGGATTATATTTCTTCTCATGTCCGATGGTGGTGCTGTCGCCGTGTCCCGGATAGACTACCGTCTCCTCCGGCAGAATAAACAGCTTCTCCTTCACCGAACGCACCAGCGTACTCATACTGCCGGTGGGGAAATCAGTTCTGCCCACGGATTCCTGGAACAGGGTATCCCCGCAGATTAAGAACCCTCCCTCCGGGAAATAATAGCTGACACCGCCTGCGGTATGTCCGGGCGTTGCCAGAACTTTGATCCGGATGCCATCCAGATCCAGTTCCTCGCCATCCTTCAGATACACATCCGCGGTGACCGTTACCGGGCGTCCCATATCTTTCGACAGGTTGCTCTTCGTATCCAGAAGAAACTTTTTCTCCGCCTCCCCGGCATATATTTTCACGGGGTTCTCTCCATGCTCCCCGGCATAGGCATCCGCTGCCTCCTTCAATTCCTCACAGCCACCGATATGGTCGAAATGTCCATGGGTCAGAAGGATCGCTGCTGTATGTAGTCCGTGCTGTCCAAGCGCCTCCTCAATTTTCTCTCCATGATCCGCGGGGTCGAATACCAGCACTTTATCACTGTTCTCTCTGTATACAAAGTAACAGTTGGTCTGATAGATTCCCAGCGTCATATGTCCGATACGGATATTGCTCATAATAATCTCACTTTCTGTTTCCCGACAGGTTCCGCCGTTTTCCGGACATCACCTTATCAGCCTGTGGTTCTCTCGATATCAATGACGCTCTCGATGCCCCGGATCTTGTCAATGATACGGTTCAGTTCCTCTCTGCCGCTGATCTCGAAGGTCGTCTGCAGCGTTGCCAGTCCCTGTCTGTTGGTTCTGGTGTTCATGGACATAATATCAATATTTTTCTCCGTCAGCGCCTTGGAAATATCCGCTAACAATCCGTTACGGTTGTTGGCATAGATCTTGATCTCCGCCAGATATTTCTCCGCATGTGCCTCCTCCGGCTGCCATTCCGCATCGATCAGTCTCGCCCTCTCCATCTCCGGCAGATTGATGATGTTGATACAGTCGGTACGGTGAATAGAGATACCTCTTCCACGGGTCACATAACCCACGATCTCATCCCCCGGCACAGGAGAACAGCACTTGGAAAAACGCACCGACAGATCCGCGATGCCCTTTACTACGATACCGCTCTTGGACTTCATGAGGATCGGCTTGTTCACACCACTTTGCGCATTTGCTGCATTGTTCTCCGCAATGCTTGCCAGAACTTCCTCGTTGGTCATCTCTTTCTTATGGTCACGGTCGTACAACTCCTGCATCTTGTTGACGATCTGACCCTCTTTCAGAGCACCGTGTCCTATGGCCGCCAGCACAGAATCCCAGTCCCGGAATCCATACTTTCGCATAATGGCATCCATATATTCCTGCTTCTGCAGGTTGGCAAGATTCACACCTCTGGCCTTACAGTAGGTGGAAAGCAGCTCCTTGCCCTTTAAAATATTGTCTTCCTTTAATTCATTCTTGAACCACTGATTGATCTTGTTCTTGGCCTGGGTACTTTTTACCACGTTCAGCCAGTCACGGCTGGGGCCCTTGGAGTTCTGGGAGGTAATGATCTCGATCCGGTCTCCGTTGTTGATCTTGTAATCGATGGTCACAAGTTTCCCGTTGACTCTGGCTCCCACCATCTTATTGCCCACCGCAGAATGAATGCTGTAGGCGAAGTCAATCGGTGTAGATCCTGCCGGAAGATTCTTGACATCACCGGTAGGGGTAAAACAGTACACGCTGTCAGAGAACAGGTCCAGATCATTCTTAAGCAGATTCATGAACTCCTTGTTGTCTGACATATCCCGCTGCCACTCCAGGATCTGACGCAGCCATACCAGCTTCTCTTCTTCCTGGACTTCCGGCTTCTTACCGTCGGAAGCTTCCTTGTATTTCCAGTGGGCGGCAATACCGTATTCCGCCACGCGGTGCATCTCGAAGGTCCTGATCTGGATCTCGAAAGGCTGTCCGTTACTGCCAATCAATGTGGTATGCAGAGACTGGTACATATTTGCCTTGGGCATGGCGATATAATCTTTGAAACGTCCCGGAATAGGCTTATACATCTCATGAATCACACCCAGTGCCGCATAGCAGTCCTTCACTGTCTCCACAATGATACGCACAGCGAAGAGATCATAGATCTGATCCAGCGTCTTGTTCTGGTTCTTCATCTTCTTATATATACTGAACAGATGCTTTACACGACCGTCTATCTCCGCATCCAGATGCGCATTATCGATATGCTTCTTTACATCTGCAACGATACGTTTGATATAGGCTTCCCGTTCATGCATTCTCGCATCGATCTGTGCTGTCAGATCCTTATATACCTCCGGCATCAGATACTTCATAGACAGGTCATCCAGTTCTACCTTGATCTTGCTGATACCAAGACGATGTGCGATTGGTGCATAGATATCCATTGTTTCACGCGCTTTTTCCACCTGTTTTGCAGGTGACTGATACTGTAACGTTCTTAAGTTATGCAGTCTGTCTGCCAGCTTGATCAGGATAACGCGGATATCCTTTGCCATAGATAAGAACATCTTTCTCAGATTCTCTGCCTGTACCTCGATCTTATCCGTTGTCATCTTTAACTGGGTCAGTTTGGTAACACCTTCCACCAGAAATGCCACTTCTTCCGAGAACTCTGCTGCAATCTCCTCTGAAGTCATGACTGTATCTTCTACTACATCATGAAGGATTCCGGCAACGATCGTCTCCTTATCCAGCTCCAGTTCTGCAAGAATAATAGCAACACAGAGTGGATGCATGATATATGGCTCCCCGGACTTCCGAAGCTGTCCTTCATGCGCCTTGGATGCCACCTTATATGCCTTCTCAATCATCGAAATATCTGTTGATGGATGATAGGTCAGGATCTTTTTGATCAGTTCCTTATACAGATCCTCCGGCGGAGTAAAATCCGCAGGTGTAGACAAATCGATATCTCTTTTTTCCCTCACCGGTTTGTTCTCCATTGCACTCGCCTTTGCCGCAAGCTCTTTTAATTCATCCATGCTTCCTGCTTTATCTTTTACGTTTTCCATGATCTTCACCACTTTTCCCAATTCGAATTTTTCTATTTCAGACTCATCTGAAGACCAGATGATCATTTTTATTTGCCATCATAGCAGATGACAGAAGCCACATCATACTTGGCAAGCTTCTCTCTGCCCTTCAAGCCTGCAAGTTCGATCAAGAATATGATCTTTACCACTTTACCGCCAAGTTCTTCAACCA
>OMFM01000908.1_pt1 | contig 10095 bp, 5 predicted proteins | sample 1645661 | NCBI WGS metagenome assembly OMFM01 (sample SAMEA103958128, study PRJEB25191) | human gut metagenome | reverse complement strand
TAACTTTTGGCAAGAGATATTGCGGCTATGTGAAATGAATGCAGAAGGAAAATGTAAACACTTACTATTCCTAAATAGACATTTCATGAGAAAATGTGCATATTTTATAAAAAATAAATGTTGCGCAAAAATAATAGCTAAAATTTGCTCAAAAAATATATGAATAACTTCCAAAAATATTCAAAATACACAAAAACAGTTTACTAATGTGAAGCGATAGTGCTAATATACAGTACATAGTGTTGTAAGAGCTTACAAATGTAATCGTTTACAACAAAGAGCAAGAACAGAAAACAGCGCAAAAAATTACGGAGATTAGAGCGCTACCGTAAAAAATGGGAGGATTGTATGAGTCGATGTAAGAGAAAAAGATTTCTGGCATTTATGTTGACCGTGGCTATGTTGCTGGGTGTCATGCCGGTGGATCTGCTGGGCGGTATTGCCAGTGTGAAGGCTGCGGAGACGGTCCATGAGGTGAACTTTACAAAGCTACCTGTAGAAGGAAAAAAAGATACGGATCCATTTACAAATGATATGATGGCAGACAGCTATTATGCACTTGTTGGAAGTGCAATGTGTAGATTAAACAGTGAAGCAACAAAAGTAAAAGCTGTTGAACTGTCAAATAAGGAAGGAAAATCTGCCATAAATTTTACGGTTAGTGGAACGGCAACCTTGGAAGTGAAATTTAGTAGTACTGGTGGTGGAAAAACCTCGAAACTGGCATTAAAAAAAGATGGAACACAGATAGCAGATTCTGTGAAGGAAGCTACAGGAACAACTGGTGAAACAGTAACTTACTCGAACCTTGCTACAGGTACTTACTCAATCATTAGTGCAGAAGGATTTACGGAGAGAAGCGTTCGAATCATAAGTATTAAGGTAACAGAGACATCGCAGGATGTTCCCGCAGGTGCAACCGTTTCTGGTAACATTGCAGTTGTAGATAACACGAACGGATTGGTGCAGGAAGGCCAAAAGGTTAGCCTGACCGCAGCAGAGAACAAAGATACAGTAGAGTTAGCTGTAGGAGTTGAAAATGAGGATATTACCTTGAGTGCCGGAACTAAGTACAACATCGTTGCTCCGAACGAGAATGTCCGCGCTGTTGCAGAAGACGGTAAGACCACCATTACCACCGGTACGGAAGCTTTTAGCACTACCATTACCTTAGGTAAGGCAAAAGTAGAAGCACTGGTAAAACTGGCAGAAGGTTCTGAACTGGAGAATGGTGCGACTTTAACATTGATCAATACAGCAGATGTTGGTGATACTGTTCAGCTGACACCTAATGGAACAGTACCCCTTAAGGTAGGTGCAACCTACGAGATTTCTACGAGTATGGCATTAGCTGATGCGAAAGTAAATGGTGAAAAAACGGTTACTGTTACAGAAGAAACTACAGAGCTGATCATTTCTATAGAATCCACACAGGTAGCGACAACGATCACTGTGAAAGATGCAGATGGTCTGCAGGGTGAAGGAGCGGTGACATTGACCAATATGAAAGATACTGCCGACGTACATAGCTTTAAGAGTGGAGAAACAGTATCTTTGACGATTGGAGAGGTATATAAAGTAAGCTGCGCAGTAAACAACGCAATTATTAAGATCAATAACAGTACAATATACAAAGCGTCAAGAGAAACTACAAATGCAAATGTGGTTATAAGTGCAAAAGATGCAGATTTGCATGAACTGGATTTGAGCGGTGGACTGTTAAAAGGACAGACCTATGAAGGCGGTATTTCTGTTCTGGCAGATATGCCTTATACATCGAATACGTTAGAGGCATGTGGTGTTTTATATGAGGGAACCGTACAGACCCCGAAAGAGAATCCTTCACCAAATAATGGAGCAATCCCTACTACCGGTGCTGCGGTGAAACTGGTTGCAGAAAAGGCGGGTAAGCTGAAGGTTACAGTATCCCTTGTAAGCAAAGTTTACTATTTCCTGGAAGAGACTGCAAACGGTCCCAAGGAAGTATTGAAATTTGATAATACAACAAATACACAAACTGGTGGAAAGGTTCTGATTCTTCCGGTAGAAGCAGGAAAAACTTATTATTTATATACACACGGATCCAAAATCAAGATGTATGGAATTACCGTAGATTACAGAACGTCTCTGGATTGGAACAAAATCGAGACTCCCGTACTTGGAACTCCTTCTGTAAAGGGAGGAACAATTTCTGTTCCTTACACTGCACAGGTAGGTGGAATTTATGCAGAGACCTTGGATGTGACTATGTACGATGCAAATGGTAAGGCGGTAAATAAACAGTCTATAACTGCCGAAGGAGAATCCGGAGTAGCAGAATTTACACCGGCAGCATCCGGTACTTACAGCTTTAAAGCAGAGCTGATCCGTACCGGCGAAGCTTCTGAGGTAAGTAATACGACAACCAGCGTTAACTTTGTCCTTCCTATGGCAACTCCCGCAGGCTTAAACGCCGAGAACAAAGGCCATGGCAACGTGAAGCTGACCTGGCAGGCTGTTCCGGAAGCGGAGAACTACACAGTATATGTGGATGGCAAGGTATATGCAGAGGGTGTGACAAAGTTATTACAGAAAATTTCAGGACTGACCGTAGGACAGGAATATACTTTCGGAGTTGCGGCAGTCAGAGGAAATGATATTTCCAAACCGGCAGAGGTGAAATTAACGATAACAGAAGATGCAGTAAAGACCTGGAATTATTCCGCATTCGGTTCCAGCGTAGATACGATGTCAGAAGGCGGCAAGAACAATGGTTTCAGCGGAAGTTATGATACCCAGGATCTGAAAGTATGGAGTATGAACAGCAAGGGTAAGCTGGTACCGAACTCCACCGATGGTGTGGCATTCTACTATACCACCATTGATCCTGAGACAGAGAACTTTACGCTGTCCGCAGATGTAACCGTAGATAGTTGGAAGTTTACCAATGGTCAGGAAGGCTTCGGTCTGATGGTAGCAGACCGTGTGGGAGAGAACGGTTCCGGTAATTCTTTCTGGAACAACTCTTATATGGTAAGTGCGACCAAGGTGGAATATTTCTGGGATGCAGAGGCCGGTCAGGTATCTGATGCCGGAGATAAGTACACCATGAAGCTGGGTGTCGGATCTCAGGAGAAAATCGGTGTAACACCGGAGAATCTTGCGGCAGACACTGTAGTAGATGATTTCCAGACGGCCATGAGAACACTTGAGACCAGTGCCGTAGCAAGTGGGCAGGGTGCCGGAACTTATAATATGGTAGGCGGATATGAGGCAGCATTAAAGGATATCACAGATGTCAATCCACAGACAACCTTCCATATGACGATCCAGAGAAACAATACCGGATATTTCTTAAGCTATACCAATGCAGCTACCGGAGAGACCGTGACCAACAAATATTACCACGGTGACAACGGTGATGAACTGACCAGACTGGATGAAAACAATATTTATGTAGGCTTCTATGCTTCCAGAAGTGCTAAGGTAAGCTTCAGCAATATGAGCCTGACCACAGTGGCTCCGGAAAACGATGCACCTGCAGAAGCAAGACCGATTACTTATGTAACCCCGAACTTCAGCATTGAGTCTGCCAAGGTTGCCAACAATGCAAACTATGAGATGGTATACTACGGCAATGCCGATGGCGTTCTGAGTATTACGAACAGCAAGGGGGAGGCAGTGGTATCCGGACAGCATGTGGATGCCAAGACCAAGTTCCGTGTCAATACGGTTCTGGAGCAGGGCAGCAATACTTTTGCAGTGGAGTTCACACCGGATGCAGATTACAAGCCTGCAAAGTATTCTCTTTTAAGCAGTTATGATACTGTGAAATTTGATTTCAACGTAACCTATAATGTAAAAGACAGAAGTTATATTTATGTAAGTCCCGACGGCAGAAGCTATGGAAGCGGTGCAAAGGATGATCCTGTAGATATTTATACCGCAGTGAAGAGTGCTGCTCCCGGACGGACGATCCTGTTAAAGGGCGGAACTTATGCACTGGACAAGACAGTCATTGTAGAAAGAGGCGTTAACGGAACCGCAGATGCGAAGATTTACATGATCGCAGATCCGGAAGCTGCCACACGCCCGGTACTGGATTTCCAGGGAAGATGTGCGGGTATGATCCTGGCAGGCAATTATTGGTATTTCCAGGGATTTGATGTTACGAGATCCGCAAATGCGCAGAAGGGTATTCAGGTATCCGGAAGCTACAACACTGTGGACAACGTAGTGACCTACAAAAATGGTAATACCGGTCTTCAGATCAGCAGATATAAGAGCACAGATAACTGGGAAGACTGGCCGTCCCACAACCTGATCCTGAACTGCACTTCTTATCTGAATGCAGATGCGGGATATGAGGATGCGGATGGATTTGCGGCAAAACTGACGGTAGCAGACGGCAACGTATTTGACGGATGTATCGCAGCTTACAATGCCGATGACGGATGGGATCTGTTCGCAAAGGTAGAGACCGGTGCCATCGGACAGGTAACGATTCAGAACAGTGTGGCATTTAAGAACGGTTATGTACTGGATGAGAATGGACAGGAAGTAGATGCGGGTAACGGTAACGGCTTCAAGATGGGTGGTTCCAGCATCAGTGGACAGCATATCCTGCGCAACAGCGTATCCTTCAGCAATAAGGCAAAGGGTATTGATTCCAACAGCTGTCCGGATATTGAGGCATATTCTTCTACCAGTTATAACAATGAGTCCTTTAACGTGGCATTCTATACAAATGACGCAAAGAATACTGCATTTATAGCAAAAGGAATCCTGTCCTTTAAGGATAGCAGCAATGCAGCAGGGCAGACGGTTGCAGAACAGTTCAAACCGAAAGGAACTCAGGAGACCAGTGCCTACGAAAATGCAATGAACTATTATTGGAGAGGCGAAAACTCTACCAACAGTGAAGGAATAGCAGCTACAGCAGAATGGTTCCAGAACATGGATATGAACAGTGCAATCCACGGAGGCATTCGCAGAAATACGGACGGTACCATCAATATGAACGGTTTCCTGGCAGTGACTTCCGCAGTACCGGAAGGTGTTGGAGCCAGAATGACCGGAACCCCTTCTGCTGTATTTACGGTAGCGGCAGATGTGGTGAACAACGATGATGACGATGACGATGATGATGACAACAGCGGTTCCTCTGCAGCACCTGCAGTAGACTGGACGGATGTAAGCAACTCTGTACAGGATAAGGTGGCAGAGATGATGAAAAATCCTGCTATTGCAAGTGTCAACATGAACTTTGTATGCAGCGGTGAAGTCAAGGTGCCTCAGAATGTACTGAATACCATTAAAGGTACGAAGCTGACGGTGGCATTCCACAGCGGAAACGGTGTGGCACTGAGCATCAGTGGACAGGATCTGAAGAATAAAGATCTGTCAAAGATTCAGAATATTGATCTGACAGTAGACCAGACGAGCAACACAATCCCGGCAAATCTGGTATCCGCAAAGTCCGGAACCGTGAACAGACAGCTGGGTATCAGAGATACCGGCAGCTTCGGAGTGAATGTCAACATTCATGTAAATGTAGGCAAGGACAATTCCGGCAAGAGTGCAAACCTGTATCGCTATAATACAGAGAAGGGACGCCTGGAGTATTGCGGATCCTTTACCGTAACTTCCACCGGACAGTCCATGTTCGCATTGAAGCGCGGCGGCAATTATCTGGTAACTGTTACTGACCGCAGACCTTCCGAGAGCATCTGGTATACAGAGGGCGGTTATACGGTAAAGAGTGGTGATACGCTTTCCAGGATCGCTAAGAGAAATCACATGACTCTGGCACAGTTGCTTCGCAGAAATGTACAGATTACAAACCAGAATATGATCAGAGTTGGTCAGAAACTGAATCTGGAATGATCGTAAAAACTGTAAGAGATAGAGAAAAAGGACAAGACGGGAAACTGAAAAACGAGAAAAACGGATGGCTTGGGAGGGCCATCCGTTTTTTGTGTGTGCGCCTAGCGGCGCACGTTTCTAACGGGTTAAAGTCCCGAATCCGCCCGGTAGTGGGAAGGATATAGCCGAAGGCAAGGGTGTCCATCGTGAGGTGGAATCTGAAGGAAGCTGGATGTGAGGAAAATACTAACTCATGGGCAAATCTCTGGTCTGACGGACAGAAATCTTATATGAGGTTATGCATGAGGGTAAGGTTGCACACCAAATCGAAGCCCAATAACTACACGGAATCATGCATGATAAATGAGGCAGATGGATGGAGAGGAAGAAACGTGTGGTACCTAGGGAGGTCTGTGCGGTACGCTTTGAAAGAGGTAACCATTGCATAAAGCAATGCTGAACGCACAGAAGTCAGCAGAGGTCATAGTAGCCAAACGGAACAAGATCCGTTCGAGGTGAAGGACCGAATCAATAGGAGTCTTAAGTATGACCCGGAAAGGAGGAATGGGCAGATGGATGCAGAAAACAAGGAAAGCTGCTTGCAGAGAGACAGCGCGGAACGTAAAGGGTATGTAAGAGCGCATCGCTCATTCAACCGGATATGGAAAGAAAGAGACAGTGCAGAGCCAGACATTTTAGGTAAGATACTGAGTAAGGACAATCTGAACAGAGCTTACAAAAGAGTGAAGGCAAACAAGGGAGCGCCGGGAGTAGATGGAATGACTATCGAAGAGGCGTTTCCGTGGTTGAAGGAACATAGCCATGAACTGACAGAGAGGATACGGAAAGGGCACTATACCCCGTCCCCGGTCAGAAGAGTGGAAATCCCGAAGCCGGACGGCGGAGTACGAAAGCTTGGTATTCCCACCGTCACAGACCGCATTATCCAGCAGGCGATATCACAACAGCTGATACCGATTTATGAGCCGAAGTTCGCAGAAGGAAGTTTCGGATACCGACCGGAACGGAGTGCAAAAGATGCAGTTCAGAGGATAAAGGAGTATGCAGAACAGGGATATACAAGGGCGGTCGTCCTTGACCTGTCCAAGTATTTCGATACGCTGAACCATGAATTCCTTGTAAATATCCTGCGCAGAGATGTAAAGGATGAAAGAGTGATTCAGATGATAAAGAGGTATCTGAAAAGCGGAGTGATGGAAAACGGTGTAGTGGTCAAGACGGAAGAAGGTTCGCCGCAGGGAGGAAATCTCTCCCCGCTGTTAGCCAATGTCTATCTTAATGAGTTTGACCAGGAATTCAACAAAAGAGGGGTACCGTGCATCCGCTATGCAGATGATATCGTACTGTTAGCGAAGAGTGAACGGGCATCTGAGAGGTTGTTGGAGAGCAGTACGAAATATCTGGAAGGGACGCTGAAACTGAAGGTGAACCGGGAGAAAAGCCGTACGGTCAGTGTGTTTGCAATACGAAATTTTAAATACCTTGGTTTTTGTTATGGGAAGAACGGAAAAGGAATCTATATCCGTGTGCATGAAAAGTCATGGAAGAAAGCCAAGGAAAACCTGCGCAGGCTCACTTCCCGGAGCAGATGCAGAAGTATAGTGAAAGCCATGAAGCGAGTAGAAATCTATATGAGGGGATGGCTGAACTACTATAGTATAGCAGACATGAAAAGAAACATCGAAGACCTGAATGGATGGCTGTACCGAAGGATACGGATGTGTATCTGGAAGCAGTGGAAACTACCCAGAACGAGAATGAGAAAACTAATCGGACTGGGAGTAGCCAGTCACTATGCGGCAACAATCGCCAATGACCGCAAAGGATACTGGTTTAATGCCGGGAACAAAGCGGTAAACTGGGCGTTGAATAAAGAAAGACTGATAAGCTGGGGCTACTATGATTTAGCGACAGCGTACCAGTCCATGCACGTCAACTATTGAAACCGCCGTGTACCGAACGGTACGCACGGTGGTGTGAGAGGACGGCGGTTAGTCACCGCCTCCTACTCGATATACGATGAGTCAGCCTGCTCGATTGGAAATATTTTATTGCACCTGATTGGGGCTCTTCTTTCCGCTTTCGAAATCCAGAGCATTCTGCAAGGTAGTCTCTGCAATGGCTTCCAGTGCTTCTTTTGTGAAAAATCCCTGATGGGATGTGATCATGACATTGGGGAAGGACAAAAGCCTTGCGGTGGTAGAATGCTCCAGAATCTCATCGGAACGATCCTCGAAGACGTTTTTCGTCTCTTCTTCATAGACATCCAGACCGACCCCGGCGAACTTGTGCAGGCGGATGCCCTCGATAAGATCCTCGGTCTTGACCAGAGCACCCCGGGAAGTGTTTACCAGAATGACGCCATCCTTCATTTTCTTGATGGTGTCAAGCTGGATCAGGTGGTAGGTGGAATCCATCAGCGGGCAGTGAAGGGAGATCAGATCACTTTGCGCCAGTAATTCGTCTAAGGTCACATAGGTGACGAAATCTTTCAGATCCGGGTTCTCGTAGACATCGTAGGCGATGACTTTCATGCCGAAACCGTTACAGATCCGGCACATAGCTGCACCGATCCGGCCGGTTCCGATGATTCCGGCAATCTTACCATAGAAATTGAAGCCCATGAGTCCGGCGAGGCTGAAATCATTTTCCCGGACCTTGTTATAGGCTTTGTATAAGCGGCGGTTGCAGGCCAGAGCCAGAGCCATGGCATGCTCTGCGACAGCTTCCGGAGAATAACCGGGGACACGCATGACACATATGTCATATGCAGCTGCCTTTTCCAGATCCACGTTGTTGTATCCTGCGCAACGCAGCAGGACCAGACGGACACCTTTTTCGTGGAGAATTTTTAATGTGGCTTCGCTCACATTGGAGCTGACGAAAGCACAGACGGCATCGAAGCCGTCAGCCAGAGCAGCAGTACGGGGATCCAGATCCGACCGGATGTAATCAATCTGGATGCCGGGATATTTTTTCAGAGTTGCCTCGAAAGATTCTTTATCATAGCTTTTGGTATCATAAAATAATATTTTCATAACAGTCCTCCTCGGGTTGATTTTTATAGTATGTGTATCGTTATTTTTAATCATACCCAGATTTGGCTTTACTATAGCTCAAAATATGGGAATTGTCTATCATATTTAAAAAGTGAAATCGAGAAAAATTATAAAAATGATGCAGATATGATGCAATCGGCAGATATACTGGCATCAGGAGGCAAGGATTATGAAAAAAATATTTTTTGCAGCAGTATTTGCGGGAGCACTGTTAGGTTTTACATCCTGCGGAAACCGGGAGATGGTGACGGATCCGGAGATGGAGACAGTTATAGACAGCATCAAGGAGACACAGAGCGGTCAGACGACGGAAGAGACGACGGCCGGGACTGAGGAGACTTCGGAAGTGCCCACACAGACGGAACCGACAGAAGGCCAGAGTGAAATACAGGGAAGTGAATGGGTGCAGTTTACCACAGAGGATCACGAGGGCAGCAGTGATCCCGAAGACAAGACCAGAAGTTATACCTATTACTATCCAACAGTTACAGTGACGATTCCGGGCAATGAGACGGTGCAGATGAAGATTCAGAAAGAGCTGAATGAATATGTAGACAATTTTGTAGAAGGAATCGAGAACGGGGAGTTTGGTACACTTTATGAGGATATGCCGGTGTATGAGCAGAGCTATGAGGATCTTACTTTCCGTGTGATCCGCGCGGATGATAAGGTGATCAGCCTGTCGTGGGGGCTGGAAGGGTATGATCAGGGGGCTCATGGATGGTATACTTTGTACTATATGAACTATTATACGCAGACCGGAGAGAGAATTACTTTTGACAGTCTGGGGAGCGGATTCCGCGACAAAGCACTGGAACTGGTGACAGCAAAGGCAGCGGAAATGCAGGCAAAGGAGGACTGCTTCTTTAACGATTACGAGAAGAGTATCAAACTGGTGGTGTTGGATGGTACGGAAGATTTGAATGCTATCTATCAGGAAATTTATGGGCCGGATATTGCAGGTACGGATAATGGCCCCGCAGACCCTACATTCTACATTACAGAGGATGGCTTTGTATTTGAATCCGGCCAGTATGTATTACAGTCCTATGCAGTTGGAATTGTTGACTTTGAGATTCCGGCAGCAGACTTCGGGGATGATCTCACAGCAGATATTTTTTAATGGAGTACAGGATGCTGGCGGGTATATTTGCAAAATATAGGACTTTAC
>OMFM01000883.1_pt1 | contig 10283 bp, 5 predicted proteins | sample 1645661 | NCBI WGS metagenome assembly OMFM01 (sample SAMEA103958128, study PRJEB25191) | human gut metagenome | reverse complement strand
CAACCATTCTGGCGCTGGTCATGGCGCTGGGCCTGTGCAGCGTCAGCTGGGCGGCGGGACTGATGACAGAGACAGATGGGGTGTACCATATCAAAAGCGGTGAGGAGCTGCTTGCCTTTGCCAAAATGGTGAATGACGACAGTAAGACGTTCGAAGGCGAAAAAGTGGTGCTGGACAATGATATTGATATCAGCACACAGGAGTGGACGCCTATCGGCGAAAGGAAAACTGGTGGTATAAAGTTCAAGGGAACATTTGACGGTCAGAACAAGACGATAACATTGAAAATCACAAATTGCACAGATTATGGCGCGCTGTTCGAGGCAATCGAGGGCGCAACGGTGCAGAATGTTACTGTTGCGGGTACGGTCAGCGGTGCAAGTGTTGCGGGCGTTGTGGGCCAAGCCGGAGCAGGAAGCAAGATCATCAACTGTACCAATAAGGCGAGCGTGACCGGCAGCAGCAAGGCGGCAGGTGTTGTTGTCAAGATCGAAGGCAACGGCGTTGAGGTTATCGGCTGCAAAAATGAGGGAAGTATCGGTGGTGAGGCTCCTAATGGGGCTGCGGGTATCGTGACTTACGCAGAGAGTGCGAATTTCATTGTAAAGAATTGTACCAACAGCGGCAACATCAGCGGAAAAGGGGCGAGCGGAATTGTGTACAACGTCAATGACCCTGGAACTGGTGTTGTGGAGAGCTGTGTGAATACCAGTGCCGTGAAATCGACAAGTGATAGTAATGCCGCAGCAGGTATTGTGTCGGTGAACTTGAAAGGGTCTGGACTGAAGATTGTGAATTGCAGCAATACGGGCGAGATTAAGGGTGAGAACTGCTCTGCTATTTGCTACAGTGAGTATACTAATGATGCGTCCGCGCCGAATACCAACAGCGGTGAGATCGCTGCGACCAAGAGCCGCAGTATTTCCGAAAGTGAGGCAACGCTTGATGGGAACTGTGCGCTTAACCTGACGGTGCATCCGTACGCGGTGCTGAAGATCTCCAGCGGCAGCTACACCGGCAGCATCGAGAACAAGGGCAGCCTGACCGTGAACGGCGGGACGTTTGATGCCAACAAGAATTTCATAAACCACAATAAGTTGGTCATCAATAGCGGAACCTTCGAACGCGGCGTCAGAACAACGGAGGACGGCGAAACTACGATCAACGGCGGTGAACTTGAAACGGATGTGACCACTGAGGGAGGGAAGCTGACGATAGCCGGTGGTATTTTCGGTGGTGAAGTACATGCAAAAGACGGCGGCAAGGTGGAAATCAAGGGTGGCAAGTTCACCTTTAACACGACTACGAATGAAGTGATCGATATTCAAGGGGATACCAGTGCAGTCACGATCTCCAACGGTGAATTTGCACAGGTGAGTGCCGCTCGCTTCTGCCCCCACAACGAAAATCAGCTTACAGTTACAGGTGGTATCTTTACCTCTGAGGAAATGGTAACGAAGTTGATGGGCGATGCCGTCAACGGCCCATGTGCTACCGTGGTGGATGGCCAGAATACCATGTACGCAGTGGGCAGCGCGGCGATCGCGTCCGCGGCCAACAGTGGCAAGAAGGTGACTGTAACCAAGGGCGGCGAGATCACCGGCATTAACGCGAATGTCAAGATCACCGTTGCCGATGGTGTGGGTGATGTGACGGTCAACGGGAAAAAGGTGTCGTCCGGCGAGTACACCGTACCGGAGGAGCAGAAGCCGTCCAACAACTACTACTATTATTCTCCCTCCACCACTACTACCGATACCACCAAGGGTTCTCCCAAGACGTTTGACGCGGGTATCGGCGTGTACGCCGTGACGGCGGTGCTGTCCGTGACCGGCATGGCGTGGACCGCTAAAAAGCGCGAGGACTGAGTTTCTCCCGCGGCGGTCCTACCCCGCCGACGCATGAGAATAAAGAAGAAAGACCGGCGAGAGCCGGTCTTTCTTTTTTTGGGGGTGATGCTGGGGGATGTCAGATGACGTGGTATTCCTTCAGGAGCTTTTCGATATCGGTGTTTTCGATCTTGCCCAGCAGCTTCTTGACGGCCAGCTTTTCCATCAGGCCCAGCTCCATGTCGGTGGCCTTCTTGCCGTCCCGCAGCTTCACGGTGGCGTTCAGCAGGTCGCGGACGTCATAGACGCTGCCCCAGACCTCGGGCACGCCGCGGTCCACGTTCAGCAGGGTGTACACGGCCTCCATGCCGGTCCGCATGGAATACTCGGTGGTGAAGATGGTGTCGCGGGGCGTCTCGGCAAACTGACCGAGGAAGGCGAAGTTCACGCTGCCGTCGGGCACCACATTGGGCCGGTCGCCGTAGGCGCGAGGCATGAAGAACGCATCGATATAGGGCATCATCACGGGTACGGTGTTGGCGCTGTTGGACGCCAGATCCTCGATCTGATCCTCGGGCACGCCGATGTGGTACAGCCACTCCATGCAGATCTCCTTGCCGGTGCACGCCCGCATGGGCTTTTTCACATAGTCGCCGGGCTTGTCGGTGAACAGGGAGTACACCCACACCAGGCAGTGGTCCTTGGGCTGGTCGCGGAACTGGGGCTGGCGGTTGATGGTCCAGCTCATCAGCCAGGAGGAGTCCTTGACGGTGACGATGCCGCCGGTGACCACATGGCCGGTGAAGGGGTCGCGCTTGCAGATGTTCTTGATATAGGGGATGATCTTCTGGTCCAAAGTCTCCACGGTGGCGCTCATCCAGTTGGTCTGCTCGGGGTCATGGCAGAACTTGTCGGGATGGCCAAAGGCAGGGTCCTGTGCGGCGATCTTGCGCCACATATCCCAGCCGCCGCCGGGCTTCAGCTCGGTGTTGTAGGCGGCGGGCTTATCCTGACTGCCCATGGAGGAATTCTCCACGCAGCCGCCGTTGGTGATGAACACCAGATCGTTCTCCGTCAGGTCGATGGCGCCGGGCTCGTTGTTCTCGATGACATCGATGCGCTTGGCCAGCTTGTGGGCGGGATCGGAGCAGTCGAACTCCACGTTGGTGACCTGCACGCCGTAATGGAACCGGACGTTGTGGCTCTCCAGATACTTCACCATGGGCAGGATCATGGACTCATACTGGTTGTACTTGGTGAAGCGCAGGGCGGTGAAGTCGGGCAGGCCGCCGATGTGGTGGATATAGCGCTGGATATACAGCTTCATCTCCAGCGCGCTGTGCCAGTTCTCAAAGGCGAACATGGTGCGCCAGTACAGCCAGAAGTTGGAGTTCAGCACCTCGTCATCGAAGAAGTCGGTGATCTTCTTGTCCTGCAGGTCCTCGTTGGGGGTGAAGAACAGCTTCATGATCTCCATGGCGCCCTTGTCGGAGATGTCGAACTTGCCGTCGGTATGGGCGTCCTGGCCGCGGTCAACGGTGGCGCGGCACAGGGAGTAGTTGGGGTCCTCTTTGTTGAGCCAGTAGTACTCGTCCAGAACGCTGACACCCTCCGTTTCGATGGAGGGGATGGAACGGAACAGGTCCCACATGACCTCGAAATGGTTGTCCATCTCGCGGCCGCCGCGCATGACGTAGCCCAGGTTCTCGAACTTATAGCCGTCGCAGGCACCGCCGGGCAGCTCACCCTTTTCCAGAATGTGGATGTGCTCGCCCTTCATCTGACCGTCGCGGACAAGATAGCAGGCGGCGGTCAGGGCAGCCAGACCGCTGCCCACGATATAGGCGGATTTGTTGTCCACGCCCTCGGGCTTTTTGGGACGGGCAAAGGCTTCATAGTTACCGCTGGAATAATACATAAATAAACTCCTTTCAAGTATCCACTGTATGTTTTCCTTTGATGATGAAAGCATACATCTGAATGGATATTTGTTCAATAAGCAGAAAAACCCCGGTGATAAGTTTTTTATCACCGGGGCGGCAGGTGTTCAGTTTTTTATCATTTGGCCTCGTTTGATAAGGGCTTGTCGGTACGCAGACGCGCCAGCGCGGTGTCGACGCTGCCGTGGATGACCTGATCCAGCCGTTCCACGATCAGGTGGGGATCGCCCTTCATGTCGGATCTGATCCAGTCCAGCATCAGGCCTACGAACATATACTTGTACAGCGTGGCGATGAAGGCCTTATCCTCCGGCCGGACGGACATTCCCCGGGCCTGCTCCTCCACCACGCCCTCCAGCAGGTCGTAGGTCAGCTTGTAGAGATAGTTCTCCACCTGCTCCCGGCTGACGGAGCGATAGACGTTGAGGATAAAGGGCTTGTTCTCCTGCACGGCCTCGAAGATCTGCAGAAGGCCCTGCTGCCACGTCTCGTAGGTCTTTTTGCCCGCCAGAGCGCGGCTGGCGTCCTCCTGACAGCTCCACTCCACCAGATCATAGATGTCCTTGAAGTGATAGTAAAACGTCATGCGGTTGATGCCGCAGTCATCGGTGATGTCACTGACGGTGATCTTGTGCAGGGGCTTTTCCAGCAGCAGCTTTTTCAGCGACGATTCCAGCGCCCGCTTGGTGACTTGTGACATGGCATACGCTCCTTTTATGCGTCCAGCCGGACGGACCAGCCGCCCAGGGGGGAGAGGGGGGCTGTCTCCGTGGGGGACAGACCCTGCACCACGCCCTCGGTGGTGACAACGGATACGGACTTAAAGCAGATGGGGGCGAAGGGGGCGGTGTCCAGCAGATGCTGCCACAGGGCCGCCAGGTTCGCGTCAGCGCCATTGGATCGATAGGCCTGCAGCAGCCGGTCGGTAGTCTCATCGGACCAGCCGCCGTAGTTGAGGCTGCCCTCGGTGGACAACAGGGCCGTCAGGTCCCAGTCGGCGGTCAGGCGGCATTCACCGTAATAGAGATCAAAGTCGCCGCTTTCCAGCCGGGTGAGGAACGTGTCCCAGGGAACAGCCTCCACGGTGACGGTCAGGCGTGCGGTATTGAGGTACATGGCGATCTCCTGGGCGGCGGAGACCTTGAAGCTGCTCTCCTCGTTGACCAGAAGCGTCAGCGTCAGGGGTGTCTCATCCTCCGCCTGTTCGCCAAGGGCGGCGTTCAGCAGGCGGTTATAGGCCGCGGTGTCGTAAGGCGTTTCCAGCGCGGTATCGTAGCCTGCGTAGGCGGGGGAGGCAGGCAGCTGGGCCGCCGTGCCCTGTCCCAGCAGGCAGGAGGACACCAGCGTTTCGCGGTCGATGCCGGCGCTGAGGGCCCGGCGCAGGGCCGGGTCGGACAGGGACTCCCGCCGGGTGTTCATGCCCAGGAACTGCATGACGGGGGTGGCCGCTTCGGCATAGTCGCCGGCGCCGGAGACACCGGTGCTGTTGCTGCCGGTGAGATCCAGCGTCAGCAGCTGCACCTCACGGGAAGTGAAGGCGTACAGGGCGGAGTCCTTGTCCTTGCAGTGCTGCAGGCGGATGGTGGACAGCGGCAGAACGCTGCTGTCCTGCCACCAGCGGCTGTTGGCTGTCAGATAGGCACCCGTGTCATCCTTGGCAAACAGATAGGGGCCGCTGCCTGTGGGGGCGGTGCGGTTCTCGGTGCCTGCTTTGATGATGGGGATGTCCAGACGGCTGGGAAGGGTGGCCAGAGGGGCGGACAGGGCGACGACCACCGCGTCCTCCCGGACGTACACGGAGGTCACGTCCCGCAGCCGGGCGGCATAGCGCTCAGAGGTGCGGGCGCGCTCCAGCGTGGCGGCCACGTCCGCCGCCGTGACGGCGGAGCCGTCAGAGAAGGCCGCGTCGGCCTTGATGCGGATGGTCCAGGTGCGCTGGGCGGAATCATACGTCCAGCTGTCCGCCAGGACGGCCTGGGACCGGAACTGCTCGTCCAGGGCGAACAGCCCCTGGTACATGAGGGACTCCACGGTCTGCTGCATAGTGTCCGTGGTGCGGACGGGGTCGAGGGTGCCGCCGGCGATATAGGGCAGGGTAAAGGCGGTCAGCGGCTCCGGCTCCGGTTCCTCGTTTTCATTCTGGTAGAAGTCGGACAGCTCACCCAGGGGATCCTCGGTGACCTCCCAGTCGGCGCAGCCGGCGGCCAGCAGCATGGTCAGCGCCAGCAGCAGGCACAGCAGTGCACGTTTCATAGCGTATCCTCCCGCAGAGCGATCAGCGCGGCCTGCTCGCCCCGGCGCAGGCCCATCTTCCGGTGGCTCCAGTACAGGTCCGGGCGGCAGGCGGTGCAGTGATCGCAGATGTCGATGCGCGTAACGCCTTCGCGGCGCAGCCACAGGGCGTTGACGGCTTTCAGGTCGATGTGCCACTTGCTGCCGTTCCATGCCATGAACGGCTCCGCCGCTACACCCAGTGCGGCCCGCAGGGCCTCCGGTACGTCGCCGTCCGTCTCGAAGCAGCACGGCCCGATGGCCGGTCCGATGGCGGCGCGGAGGTCCGCCGGGTCGCAGCCGTAATCCTCGGCCATGACGCGTACCGTCTCCGCGGCGATGCCGGCGGCGGTGCCCCGCCAGCCGGCGTGGGCTGCGCCGATGACCCGGCGCACCGGGTCGTGGAGCAGCAGTACGTTGCAGTCGGCGGAGAACACGATCAGGGGGATGCCCGGCACGTCCGTCACCAGGGCGTCGGCGCTGTCGTAGTCCTGGGGCCGCCACAGGCCCTTGCCGCAGTCCACCGCCGTGACGCGGCGCACATCGCTGCGGTGCACCTGACGGCTGAGCACCGCCCGCTGCACATCCGTGTCCAGCGCGGTGCACAGGCGGCGGAAGTTCTCCTGTACGTTGGCCAGGTCATCGCCCCGGCGGTCATCCAGGTTCAGACTGTCCCAGGGGGTGGGGGAGACACCGCCCTTTCGGGTGGAAAAGCCGTGGGTGATGGCGTTGTTTTCCAGCACGTCGGAGGTCAGATAGACCAGGTCGTTTTTTGTGTGGGGGTGGAACATAGCGTCTCCTTCCGGAGGGGAACGGGGCGTCGGGGACGCCGTCCCCCGCATAAGATGGGACGAGCGGCGGCTTCAGCCGCCGCCCGTCATTTTACAATGCCTCGCAGAGTTTGCGTCCGCAGACGCAAATAAAATCAAATCTATTTTCGGCGGCGGCGTGTACGTCGCCGAAAATTCTTCTCGGCCTGCAAACGTGCGCGTGCGCGACTTTGACGCGCACGTCGTGCGCTGCAGCAGGCCGCAGCCCGCTCAAACGACAGCCCAGCGAAGCGGGTGTCGTTTGAAGTTACTCAGGAGTGGTACTCCTTGCAGGTGCATTTCTTCCACTTCAGCCCGCTGCCGCAGGGGCACAGGTCGTTGCGGCCGACCTTGACCACCTTGGTGGGGCGCTTCTTCACGGTGCCGTCGCCGCCCACGTTCTCGGTCATGCCGCTGGCCACGCGCTCGCGCTTGACTTCCTCGTTCTGGCGCAGGCGAACGGAGTACAGACGGCGCACCGTCTCCTCCTTCATGGCGTCGATCATCTCCTCGAACATCTCCAGGGACTCCTTCTTGTAGGCGTCCACCGGGTTGGTCTGGGCGTAGGCCCGCAGACGGATGCCCTGGCGCAGATCCTGCATGGCGTCGATATGGTCCATCCAGTATTCGTCCACCACCCGCAGCAGCACCACGCGCTCCAGCTCACGCATGACGGGCGGAGTGATCTCCTGCTCCTTCTTCTCGTAGAAGTCGGCGGCGGCCTTGGTGAACATATCGATGAAATCGTCCTCGGTAAGGGTGGGGAGCTGGCTCTCGTCGATCTTTACGGTGTACTTGGTGAAGTACACGCCCTCCAAGCCGCGGAGAAGCTCCTTGCACTGGACCATGTCCAGGTGCTCCTGACCCATGAAGGCGCTGCGGACCTGGTGGCCGATGGCGCTCTCCATCATGCCCATGATGATGCCCTTGACGTCCATGCCGTCCAGCACCTGCTTGCGCTGGCCATAGATGATCTCGCGCTGCTTGTTCATCACGTCGTCGTACTCCAGCACGGACTTACGGGCCTGGAAGTTGCGGCTTTCCACCGTGGTCTGGGCCTGCTCGATGGCGCGGGAGAGCATCTTGTTCTCGATGGGGGTGTCCTCATCGATGTTCATGCGCTCCATCATACCGGTGACGCGGTCGCCGCCGAACAGGCGCATGAGGTCGTCCTCCAGGGAGATGTAGAACCGGGTCTCGCCGGGGTCGCCCTGACGGCCGGCACGGCCGCGCAGCTGGTTGTCGATACGGCGGGAGTCATGGCGCTCCGTGCCGATGATGAACAGGCCGCCGGCGGCGCGGACCTTGTCGGCTTCGCCGGCGATCTCCGCCTTGTGCTGGGCCAGCTTCTCGGCGAACAGCTTCCGGGCGTCCAGGATCTCCTGGTTGTCCGTTTCGGCGTAGCCGGTGGCCTCGGCAATGAGCTCATCGGTGAGCCCGGCCTTGCGGAGGTCGTTCTTGGCCATATACTCGGCGTTGCCGCCCAGCATGATATCGGTACCGCGTCCGGCCATGTTGGTGGCCACGGTGACGGCGCCGAACTGGCCCGCCTGGGCCACGATCTCGGCCTCGCGCTCATGGTTTTTGGCGTTCAGCAGGTTATGCTTGATGCCCTCGCGGGTCAGCATCTTGCCCAGCAGCTCGTTCTTCTCGATGGACACGGTGCCCACCAGCACCGGCTGGCCCTTGGCGTGGCACGCCTTTACCTGCTGGATGACGGCGCGGTACTTGCCGTTCTCGGTCTTGTACACGCTGTCCTCGTTGTCGATACGGGCGATGGGGCGGTTGGTGGGGATCTCGATAATGTCCAGCGCGTAAATGGTGGCGAATTCCTCCTCCTCCGTCAGCGCCGTACCGGTCATGCCGGACAGCTTGCGGTAGAGGCGGAAGTAATTTTGGAACGTGATGGTGGCAAGCGTCTTGCTCTCGCGCTGGACGGACAGGTGCTCCTTGGCCTCGATGGCCTGGTGCAGACCCTCGGAGTACCGGCGGCCGAACATGAGGCGGCCGGTGAACTCGTCCACGATGACCACCTCGCCGTCCTTGACCACATAGTCCACGTCGCGCTTCATGATGCCGTGGGCCTTGATGGCCTGGTTGATGTGGTGGGCGATGGTGCTGTTTTCCGGGTCGGACAGGTTGTCCAGATGGAAGAACTCCTCCGCCTTCTTCACGCCCCGGGCAGTGAGGGTGACGCTGCGGGCTTTCTCGTCCACCACATAGTCGGCGTCGATGTCGGTGGCTTCCTCCTCCTTGTCGTCTGTCTCCACCACCACAAATTTCTTCAGCCGGGCGGCGAACATCTCGGCCATATCGTACAGCTGGGTGGACTTCTCGCCCATACCGGAGATGATCAGGGGGGTACGGGCCTCATCGATCAGGATGGAGTCCACCTCATCGACGATGGCAAAGGCGTGGCCGCGCTGCACCATGTTGGCCTTGTAGGTCACCATGTTGTCGCGCAGGTAGTCAAAGCCGAACTCGTTGTTGGTGCCGTAGGTAATGTCGGCGGCGTAGGCGGCCTTTTTGTGTTCCGTATCCTGCTGCGAGAGAATCGTTCCGACGCTCATGCCGAGGAAGTTGTAAAGGCGTCCCATCCAGGCGGCGTCGCGGCTTGCGAGGTAGTCGTTCACGGTCACGACGTGAACGCCCAGCCCCGGCAGGGCGTTGAGGTACACCGCAAGCGTTGCGGTGAGAGTCTTCCCTTCACCGGTGCGCATTTCGGCAATCTTGCCGTCGTTTAACACCATGGCGCCGATCAACTGCACGTCAAAGTGGCGCATTCCGAGCACACGGGTACTTGCTTCACGCACCACGGCAAAGGCTTCAGGCAGCAGTGCCTGCAGATCCTCACCCTTAGCCAAGCGTTCGCGGAATTCAACGGTCTTGTGCTTGAGCTCATCGTCCGTGAGCTTTTCCATCTCCGGCCCGAGCTTATTGATGGCAGCGCACTTCTTGCGGTACTGCCGGATCAACCGGTCGTTGCGGCTGCCGAAAATCTTGGTGAGAATCGAATCAAACATAGTTATCCAGTCAAAGAACCCGGCGGTGTTTTTTTGGGAAGCGCCGGTTCCTTAAAAATGCGGACGGCACAAAGCCCTCCGCCCAAAAGAAATAACGGCTATTATCGCACAGCAAACCCTTATTTTCGGACAAAAATGTGCCCGTTTCCTTCACGGAAAAGGGCTCACGAGCGCCTTATCCCTGCCATGTATTACAAAAAAGCACCGCGCCGCGGCAAATTCAGAACTTTTGCACAGATCACTTTTGCCGCCGGTGAAGAGCAAAGCGTGGCCGAACAGTTAAAAGACGCCCGCAAAGCCGCCCGCGCCGTGGCAGGCGAAACCGCCAAAATGCGGCTCGGCCTGGACTTTTCCGACATCAACCGCATCCGTACGGTATACGAGCGCTGCACCAAGATGAAGGTGGGCGAG
>OMFM01000875.1_pt1 | contig 10373 bp, 10 predicted proteins | sample 1645661 | NCBI WGS metagenome assembly OMFM01 (sample SAMEA103958128, study PRJEB25191) | human gut metagenome | reverse complement strand
TTTGGCGCAGACGGAAATGTGCAATGTATAACCGATGGTTCTGTCAACCTGTCTACGGGCGCAGGCATGGAAGCCTGCAAGCATTACTACGTTGTAAGAAATGTCCCCGGATGTGAGGGAATGGCAGACGGAGTAATGACAGCCGTTGTAAACTCTTACACCAAGATGGAATTTATTGACGGTGTCAAATGGAGTGACAATACAGTGCTGGATGGCGGCATTGGAATCCTGAAATACTCTGTCCCCATATACAGAGGATGGAATCTACCGATTGAAGGGGGATACCGACAGATGGACGGTGCATATTACATTTCCCGAAAAGATTCGGAAGGCAATAATCTGCCTGTGCAATTCCGCTGTGCATCAGATGTGAGCAGAGTCCCCGCACGTACAACCTACTCATACCGTGTCCTTGGCAATGAAGAAAGTGACATGGAAAGAGGTTTGGATTTAAAGAAGGAATATCCGGGGTTAAATCTTCCTGTTGCCAATGAATCATGGGTGAAAAAATCGGATTATAATTTTTCTCTTTTTTGTGCGGAGACTGCTGGTGGAGGGGCCCGTAATTACGAAAATGCTTTCTTATTTATAAATGAGAATAAAGATATTAATGCGAATGAGCGGTGTATCCATGGCTCTGGTGTGGGTTGTGCTATTGCTTATCACAGTGTTGCTTCGGCTCGTACTTTGTATTGTAACGCTCTTGCTGACGCAGGCTATAACTTATTCGTTGGATCTTTTTCTATCCCTTTTATCGAATTATAACAGAATGATTATGAGAACAGAAAGAAATGAATTTGATGTGCGTATGCCTTTAATTACCTATTCAGGCAAGAAAGCATTGGTATGCGTCAACGAGGAAACGGTTACTTATCCTGCGATGGAAGGTACTGTAGAAAGGACAGCATATATATATGATACATTATGGGTGTACTGTGATACGAATGATGAAGAGTCGGTAAGAAAATCATTGGTCCGGGAATTGGAGAAGCGCATCAAAGAATATGATGTGTCTGACCATGTGAACGAATTTACCCTTGCCGGCAAGAAGATGTGGCTCTCCAAGGAAATGCGTGTAGGTCTGATGAACAGCATCAACATTGAGAAGAGTACCAAAAAGACTGATACCGTTCTTTGGTTTGAGGGGATTAATTACACCATTCCAATAGATGTGGCACTACAGATGCTTGCCCAATTGGAGTTGTATGCATTATCATGCTATAATGTCACACAGCAGCATCTATCCGAGGTATCCGGATTAAGTACGCTTGAAGAGCTGATTAATTATGACTATACCCGTGGCTATCCGAGCAAGCTTGTGTTTAATCTTGGTTAGGCTAAGATAGGGAAATTCCCTGCATACCTTCTCAGGCTGGCAGGGAATCAAGATTAGCTTTCGCATTCCGGTTAACAAGGTTTGCAAATATAACATTAAAAATTAATCCGACAAATGATTAGTGCAATAGTTAGAGATGGCATCGATAAGAGCGTAGCCGGAGGATTGGCAGGAATAGCTACCGCATTCGTTCAGGAGAGTATAGAACACATGATTCCGTGGCTGATAGTGTCTGCTGCCGTGATTATATGTGATTTAGCCTGCGGGCTGAGAAAGAGTATCATAATGGGCGAACAGGTCCGGTTCAGTCGGGCGGTAAGGCGAACCATGGGCAAGATGGTTACATACTTCAGCTTTGTTTTCATGGTGGTTATGATAAACAAGGCATCGGGCAGCCGTTACGACATTGATATGTATTCCTGCCTGATGGTATGTTTCTTGGAAATGTGCTCGATTATCAGCAACATACTTAAGCCGAAGGGAATCGAGCTGAATATTGTCGAAGCGTTCAGGCTGATTTTCGGCAAGACATTAAAGGCCGACAAAGAAGATATTAAAGAAGTAATTAAGGAGGAAAAGAAATGAAATTTTTTACAATTGCGGAGCTGTGCAAGTCCACGACTGCCGACCGCTTGGGTATCAACAACAGATGCAGACAGGAGCATGTAACGGCTCTTACTGCCTTGGTGGATAACGTATTGGACCCATTACGCACATGGTGGGGAAAGCCTATAACAGTAAACAGCGGTTATCGCTGCCCGGAGCTGAATGAAGCCGTCAAGGGAAGCAAGTCTTCTCAGCATATGAAGGGTGAAGCAGCCGATATTGACACAGGAGACAGACAACAGAATAAGCTGTTGTTTGAGTATATCCGCAAGAACCTGCCTTATGACCAGTTGATTGATGAGAGCAACTTCGCATGGGTACATGTAAGCTTTAGGGCAGATGGTAAGAATCGGAAACAGGTATTAAGTTTATAAAATCTACAATTATGGCATTAAAGGATATAACCGGCAATTTTGCAGCATCCGGCTCCAATCAGGAGTATAAGTTTCAGCCTGCTGCGTCTACATTTGGTTTGCAATTGGTATTCGATGCACATCCGTCCAAGGTGGTATTGTATCAGAGTTTGGACGGTGAGAGTTGGGTGCCGTTTGCAGTCGATTACGGTGTCGGGTCGGTTTGGCAGAAGAACATCGAAGGTGTTATTGGTAAGCAGCATATCAAGATTCAGAGCAATATTAAGCCTGTCAAGGCATTAATTTTGGAGTGATTATGAAGGTTAACACAATATCTTTAAATTCGGTGCGGTTGAATACAATCGCACTGAATCACATTGGCGAAATCCGTTCGGGTGGCGGTGGTTCCAAGCCTTCCCCTATCCCTCAATGGATAAGGGAGCATATTGTTTTCTACTATGACGTAAAGAAGCAAGGTGCGACCAACGAAACATTGAAGGAGTCTGCTTACTTGCAGGACTTGTCGGGTAAAGGAAGACGGATGAAGTTAAATAACTTTCTCTTCGACATGATGAGCGGTGTAGATGGGTATAATAATGAGGCGTTTGTTAACGTAAGTGGTGTAATTGGTATTGGATTCGACCATATAAATGGCAGACAAATTAAAGGGAAACCGGCACAAGATTGGGGCAAATTCGGGTATTATAGAGCTAAAAACATGATTGAAAGAATAATCTATTGCAAATGGCATGTTGAAGGGATATTAGACGATAATAAAGTTTACGTTGCCCAATATACTGCATACGATAATAGAGTTGAGTTACATAATGGAGATAATTATATAGAATTAGATACTAATCAAGGTAGAGCTGGATATAATTATATATCTGTTATCTCCGACCAACCCTACTCCACAGACATCACCATTACTCAGATACCCGAATATCCCGGTGCATTAGTGACAGATGGTGTAGATGATTACGGATTGGTAGAGAATCTGAGTAGTGGAGTGAAGATGCTGTTTATGACGGTTAATCCGATAGGGGACTTTAACATTGGTAAGATGTACTACTCGCAAAGATATAACCCGATAGAGATCACTCCATTCTATATCTTTACAGGCGGTACTAATATTGCTTATGCAGGAAATCGGGATGGTTTAACTTATATTAACGGAGTATTAAACAAGTCTATTAAGTATAATGAATTGTTTGGAGTGAAACATACAATTACGACTGTAAACGATAACGTTAAGCCTGAGACAAGTAAAGCTCCTCCTTTCTTCTGGGAAGAAGGGAACACTAAGAATTATTGCTCCAGACTCGCCTTCTACAACTCCATAGCCTTCGACTCCATACCAACAGAGGCAGACGGATTCACAGAGCAAGAATTAATTGATTACGTATTAACTAATATAATTGGACAATGAGATATACAATCGTTACGATAGAATGGCTGACCCAACATGGATTGTTGGCACTGCCGACAATGCGAAGCAACGCAGATGGCACGAAAGTAGTGCTGCATGAAGAATTCGTTAACCTCTTCCCAAAGGACTCCTTCCCCACCTACAGAATGGATGACCCCGAATTTGTACAAATCATGGAATCGGAAGAATGGAATCACGAACCGCAACCTTATAGTGCTGATTACATATTGGCTGCATCCGCACAAAACATGGTGGAATCCGCCAAAAAACAGATACAGACATTGAGCCTGACAGACAGCGAATCTCTGAAGGTTAAATCGCTGTACCCCGATTGGGCGGAATATATAGACGAATCCTTATCCAAGGGAATGAAGGTTAATTACAAGGAACACCTGTATAAGGTCCGGCAAGATATCCCTATGGTTTTGGGAAGCCAATATCCCGGCATGGCTACGGCAGCACTCTACGAAGTGGTTGTAGAGACCGCATCAGGCACCAAGGATGACCCGATACCCTATACACCTCCTATGGAGATATTCAAGGACAAGTACTATACTCAGAATGACGTATTGTATATCTGCACAAGGGACAGCGGTCAGGCATTGACCCATGACTTAAGCAGCTTGGTAGGGTTGTATGTTAATGTTGCAAGCTAAAAACAAGTTGAAATGAAATGGCTTCCTTACATATTACTGATTGTACTCGCTTTCGGTTTAGGATGGTTCGCAAAGCCATCCCCCGAAGCAGTTATAGAGGCAAGAACGGATACGGTATTCAGTTCAAGCCTTGTGATAAGAAGGGATACGGTCCCCTACTACCTTCCTGCTCCTTTGATTTACTGGCACACGGGCGATACTATCCATGTAGGTGATACGGTGCTCCCTGTCGAGCAGAAGATATACCGGGACAGTAACTATACGGCTTATGTCAGTGGTTATAACCCGAACTTGGACAGTTTGAAAGTATATCCTAAGACTGTCACGGTTACTAATGATATTGTGCGCATACCGAAATGTCCATCAAAAAAATGGGGATTAGGGATTCAGGCAGGATATAGTTATCCGGTGGGGAGTTATGTAGGAATTGGAATTAGTTATAATTTGTTGGTGTGGTAATTTATTTGTATAATTGCAAAATTATAATATAAAAAAGAAGGGAGGTTCAAAATGAAATAGGACACTATACCGAGGATTATCCTCACAACGCTACGAGTAGAAGCGTAGCGATTACTCAAAAATAACAAAAGCAGTTCTTTCGGGGGCTAAGAATTAAAAAAAAGCCCCCAACATAGGCTCAGTTGTAATTCTTGGGGGATTAACATTTGTAATTTCTCTTTATGCATACACCTTTACTAATCTATACAGAAAAAACCTCTTATCTACTACTCCACGAAATGAAGCCCTAAATGCTTTAATTTTTGCATTAAAAGCTTCCGCAGCAGCATTTGTGCTTCTGTTCACAAAGTAGTTTAATATCCGTTCGTAATGATTCTCAATGGAATTGGCAACAGTAGTGAATGTATCATAACCAAACTCCTCAATTTCATTATACCAAAGTGCCAGTTTGGCACGAGCCACATCTTTATCTGTATAGTCTGAAAATATCTTCCCTAATCGTAGTGCGTAATAGTACACGGATTTTATATCCGGGAATTGTTCAAAGAGTAGTTTGGCTCTTACCTTCTGGCTTTGCAGCCACTTGTCCGGAGCCTTAAACAGCAGGTACCGGCTTCTGGCCAACAACTGTCTGAGTGTATCTCCATTGCTAAACACTTTAGGTTCATAACTTTCCCCCTTGACTTTAGCTTCCTTGATTTTCCTGTTCTCATCCTTCATTACTTGCCAGCGATAAGCGATCCGAAGGTCTTGTACAGCTTCATAAACCAACTTTGAGACATGGAAACGATCCACTACCTGCATAGCCCCGGGAAAACAACGTTTTGCTATTTTCTGCATACTGCCGGCCATATCAAGTGTAATTTCCTTTACTTGGTTGCGCTTATCGGCATCTATTTTGAGAAGCACATTGATAACATCCTCTGCTTTAGTTCCCTTTACAATAGCTACAATGGTACCCTTTCGACCATGCTTATCCCGATTGGTAAGGATTGTATATAGTTCGCCTTTGCTTAAAGCCGTTTCATCAATACATAAATGATAACCTATATTTTTAGGATAAAGAATAAAGTCTTCAGCATGTTCCTTCTGATTCCAATTATTGAAATCACTTAAATGTTCTTTGTATTGAGTCTGGAGTTGCTTGCCATCCATACAGTAATGTTCTGCTACACTTTGGCAACTAACCGCATGATTGTCTAAGTAACGCTTTTAAAAAAGCTCCGAACTCAGCTGTTATGCGAGTACCGGAGGCTACTAAGTTCCAATCACGACTATAAGTTTGTCCTGTTTCCGGGTCTTCCCAACGACGCCGCTTGATGCGTAGATATACAGCCTTGCCGCGAACAGGAAAGTCTTGCACTTCTATTTCCGGGAAGAAACCTTTGGAATGTAGATGTAAATGGGAATGCTCTTGAGGAATGGAAGGCTTTTCCTCAAGAAAAAAAATGAAGCAAGTCTCTTGAGAGACATGGTTAACCAGGTCAAAATAGTCAAGCAGGCCTGCAGGAAAGAACAAGCTCAACATCTCCAGTGGAGTGGCAGGGGGTTGAAGGTTCTGTTTCATGCCACAAAGATAGTGTTTTTAACTAATTCCCCCAAGTTTTCAAACTGAGCCTATAAATGTTTTTCACCGTAGGAAATTAGGGAATTAAATCTTCCGCGTGCCTCCGCTTCTTTTCCTACTTTCCGTAAAGCTAAACCTTGATAATAGATTTTATCGGGCTTTTGGTCATTGTAGTACATGGCAGCTGTGGGTTGTCCATTGCCCGAAGCAGCTTTTGTGAATGATGAATGTGCTTCATCATGATTACCCATTGCTTCCAAAATGCATCCTTTATAATAAAGGAAATCATTTTCTTGTGCACCATACAGTTTTCCTTCTCCCAAATGATGAGGGTAGACAAAACATTCTTCAATCAAGGCAAGTGCATGCTCGTATTCTCCTGCCTTTAGAGATTTCTTTGCTAATTGTATACGTGCATATTGATATTGGGCAGGTACTTTACCTTCTCCTCCTTCCCAAGGATGGAATTGGCGTTGGTCAATGAGTTGCATGGCTTGTTCGTATTCGCCGGTCAGATTAAGCAATGTAGCATATTCCAAATAGAGATCATCGCGAGTAGCTATTATTTCTTTATGTTTGTTTAATAGATGCAAACGTTCTTTCGGGGAATAATCCATGCGTTTATATAATTGATCCAATTCCATTAAGATGCGTGCGTCTGTTTCATCAAGCATAAATGCCTGTTCAAGTAATTGTACTGCTTCTTTTTTCTTTCCAAGTTTGTTGAAATAAGCTAATGAAAGATTTCGTAATACGGTAGGGAAGCCGTTGTCCATTTCTTTAGAATGTTCCCATGCATCGACAGCTTCCTGGTATTGACGTTTATCATACCATATATTACCTAATAGATAAAAAGCTTTCGGTGCATGTATCGGTAAATTGGTTACGCACTGAAGAGCTAAAATCGCTTCCAGACTATTGGGGAAATATTCATCTAACGGACTGTTTTCTGCTTGACTTACTACACAGACAGCTTCGTCTTGTTGATTCATTCTACATAGGAACCACGCTTTATAATATAACAGCATTGTTGAAGGAGCCGATATATTGGTTAATGCTGCATTTACCACAGCCAATGCATCTTCCCAGTTGCCGGTTTGGGCGTAGTCTGTAGCTAGTTCTTCATAATTACGTGATTCATCACGCATTAATATTCTTAAACTTGATGGCATTTCTTTTTCACCGGACTGAAGCCATGCTTCAAAACGACATCCAAAGTTGAATTTATCTATATTGAGTGACTCTTTAATCAGTTCTATGGCTTCTTTTTCTCGTCCCAATTTACGAAGAATCATTGCTTTTAAATGACGTCCGCGATGATTATGCCAGTTACGAACCAAAGACTGATTAATTTCGTACAATGCATTATCCCACTCATTATGTGCAGCCGATAATTGGGCCAAAGAGTAATAACCTGAATCTTGCCAAGCAGCGTTCCAGCATGCTTTATAGAACGCATCGTATGCTTCAACAGTTTTATCTTGGTATTTTAATACAAGACCTAAATTATAATAAGGTTCTCCGTCGTAGGGATTTGGATTACGTTCTGTCAGAGTGTTAATAGCCTTGCGTAAATAAAGTTCGGCTTTCTTGAATTGTCCTTTACGGAATAGCCATAATCCCATAGCGTTGTTATTGCGTATATCGCTGTTGTCTCTACGTAGGGCTTCTAAATAATAATCAGTTGGATTGTAAGTAGCATGTCTGTATTGCTCCAAATGTAATCCTGTCAGGTAAAGCTGTTCTGTAGAGCGTACTTCTGAAGGAGGCAATGCAGGTTTTGCAGGTTCAGGAATTGGTTTGATTTCAGTTGATTCAGCCTTCCATGAAAGTAATAACTTGCCGGTTGAACAATAAATATAAACCTCTGCTTCATCAGGCGATATATTTTTAATGGTATGAGTAAATACCGCTTCTGGAGTCAAATCTGTAATATTTTCCCAAATGATGTCTTCTTGGCGTTTAATCACAATTCGTAAACCTTTCTGTGCGGATGTAGCAAATAGTTTGAGTATTGCATTCTTTGTGTCTTCAGTTTCTATATTCATTAGTAAATCAGAAGTGGCATTCTTTACTACCCCTAATTCACGATAAGGAATAAAATATTGAGTGAAAATTTTTTCCTCATAAGGTTGCAACCAAGTAAAGTCTGGTTGATTGTCGGTATAAACTCCGGTCATTAATTCGATATATGGCCCATCTGTGTCTGTCAGATTACGATCCCAGGCTTGTCCGAAATCTCCATTTCCCCAAGTCCATTGTTTTTTCCCGGGAGAGATGTGATGGTTGGCTACGTGTAATACTCCTGCTTGAGTATCGTTTTCATAACCGCCTACAAAGTTGTATTTTGAGCGGATAGCCATATATGAAGTGGGTACCGGTATATTTTTATAACGTGAGATGTCTACACCTGCTGAATAATCCATTTTATAATAAATGCCGGTAGCGATAGGATATTTTGATACATCTCGCTTACCGTGATCAAATACAGCATTGACATCGGCAGGGAAAACCGATTGATAGGCTTCATTGACAGCGACGGCCGGGTTAGCCCACCATAGGAAGGTCTGTGGAACAGGAGTCGGATTATATAGTTTTCCTTGAATTTCAAGTACAGCTTTGCCGGGACGTAAGGTAAAACCAGCCATACCTTTCTGATGGAACATCCGTTCGCGTTCGCTCACCCATACGGTAGCACTTCCATCTGCATTTTCTTCAATTGTAAAATCTACAGGTAGATAAGTGCTGGGTCGGTGATGCTGAGGCCAATTGAATTCGATACCGCCGGAAATCCAAGGCCCGGTCAGTCCTACCAAAGCAGGTTTTATAACATGGTTGTAATAAATAAAATGGCGTTTCTTTATTTTATCATAAGCCATTTGTACACGTCCGCCCAATTCAGGAAGAATCATAACCTTGATATACTCATTCTCCAGATAAACAGCATGATAGGTTTCTTCTTGACAAGTATCTGAAATCTTTTCTATGACAGGATAAGGATAAACCACCCCACTACTTCCTTGATAAACTCTATTTTCAAAAAACATCGGATTCTTTTCCGGTTTGCCAATACCATAGGTAGGAAGCAGAATATCTTCTTCCCAAACATTTACTTTTATATCCATATCAGTTTTATTTTTTTGTTATTTCTTTTTCTATATCTTCCAAACTTTTCCCTTTTGTTTCCGGTAGTCGGGCACGAATAAAAAAGAAGCCAGTTAAGCATATGCCACCATATAACCAAAACGTTCCGGCTGCCTGTAATGATTCATTTAATAGGGGAAAACTGTAGGTGAGTATGAAGCTGGCTATCCATAAGAAGAGGGTAGAGATAGCCATAGCTGTTCCACGAATCTGTTGTGGAAATATTTCGGATAATACTACCCATACAATGGGGGCTAATGACATGGCATAACAGGCAATTGCCATCATTACCAGTATTAACATTATCCAACCACTCATTCCTGCAAAGTAACAACATCCCATCAGCAGATAGATAACAGCAAGTCCTGCCGAGCCGATTAACATTAATGTCCTTCTGCCCCAATGGTCAACAGTATAAATGGCAACAAAAGTAAAGATTACGTTAGTTACTCCCGTTATTACAATATTCATCAAGACATCTGACACTTCATAACCGGCAGCCGAAAAGACTTCGTGGGCATAATTGAATATAACATTGATGCCACACCACTGTTGGAAAACAGCCAAAACAATTCCCAGTATTAATACCCGCCGTACACCTGGTTGTGATAATGCTCTCCAATCGTATTTTTCTTTCACCTCTTTGGCGGCTAACCAACGTGGACTTTCAGGGATAATGAAAGCTAATATAAAAAATAAGGCAGCCGGTAATGCTTCTGCCCAGAACATCCATCGCCACGCCTGTTCTATTCCTTCCGCAGGAAGTTGTGAGGTTCCTTCTGTAAATAGGTTTGCTATCATCCAATTGGCAAGTTGTGCAGAT
>OMFM01000868.1_pt1 | contig 10470 bp, 8 predicted proteins | sample 1645661 | NCBI WGS metagenome assembly OMFM01 (sample SAMEA103958128, study PRJEB25191) | human gut metagenome | reverse complement strand
CAAATCCCATGCAGCAGCGTACGCGGTTGTTGCCTATCAGACGGCATTTTTAAAATGCTATTATCCGGTTGAATTCATGGCGGCGCTGATGTCATCGGTAAAGGATAACAGTTCCAAGGTCGCAGGCTATATCCAGTCCTGCCGCCAGATGGGAATCCGGATTTTGCCGCCGGATATCAATGAAGGCTACAGCGGATTCTCAGCAGCCAAGGGTGCGATACGATATGGCATGTCAGGAATCAAGAGTGTCGGAAGTGCAGTAGTAGACCGGATCGTAGAAGAACGGGAGGCAAATGGACCATATAAAGACATGAAGGACTTCCTGGTTCGTATGACACCGAAGGAGACAAATAAGAAGACTGTTGAGGCGTTGATCCTTGGAGGTGCATTTGACAGCTTTGGCGTGAAGAGACGTCAGATGATGATGGCATATCCGATGATGATCGATGAAGTCTATAAAGAGCGGAAGAATTTATCTGCAGGACAGATGTCATTTGCAGAATTCTTTGGCGGTGAGTTTGCAGAAGCTGCAAAGACGAAATTCCCGGATGTAGAGGAATATGACGAGCAGGAGAAGCTGGCACTTGAGAAATCCGTACTGGGTATCTATATATCCGGTCACCCGCTTCTTGATTATGAGAAACTGATGAGTGAGAAAACGGCATTTTCATCGGTGGATTTCATGATCGATGAGGAAGAAGGACGTGCAAGAGTTCAGGATCAGAGTATCTGTATTCTTGGCGGTATGGTAGCAGATGTTACGATAAAAATGACGAAGAATAATCAGAATATGGCGTTTGTAACACTGGAGGATATGGTCGGACAAACGGAGATCATCGTATTCCCTAAGAAATATGAAGATTATCGTGAGAAGCTGACGGCAGATAATAAGATCTTTGTAAAGGGAAGAGTTTCGGAAGAAGATGACAAGGCAAGCAAGCTGATCTGCGAGAAGATCCTTCCGTTCGGGCAGAAGAAAAAGGAATTATGGATCCAGTTTCCGGATAAGGAAACGTATCTGGAGGAAGAGGCGATAACCTATGGATATCTGGCTGATTCAGAGGGAAATGACGAAGTCATGATCTACTGTGAGAAGGAAAAAATTGTGAAAAAATTACCTGCGAATAAGAATATCAGTATAAATCCACAGATTTTGAGCAGGTTAATGAACCATTTTGGTGAGAATCGGGTAAAAGTAGTAGAAAAAGCTATTGAAAACCACTTCTAAATAAGGTAGAATATTTGCGGAGTTGATAAAAAATAGACAATAGAGATCTTTATCAGACATTGCAGAGAAAGGGTGGAGATAACATGGCAGAGAAAACTATGAATGAAAAAGAAAAATATCTGGACGAGATTGAGGATAAGATCCGTACGATCGGAGTTCTGACGAGTGGAGGAGACGCTCCTGGAATGAATGCAGCAATCCGTGCAGTCGTAAGACGTGCCCTTGCAAAAGGATTAAAGGTTCGCGGAATCCGCAGAGGATATCATGGACTTCTGAAAGAAGAGATCATCGATCTGACAGCACGTGATGTGTCTGATATTGTTCAGCGTGGTGGTACAATTCTTCAGACAGCACGTTGCAAGACAATGCGTACAGAAGAAGGACAGCAGAAGGCAGCTGCTATCTGTAAAAAGTATGGCATTGATGGTCTTGTAGTAATCGGAGGAGACGGATCATTTGCAGGAGCTCAGAAGCTTGCAAATCTCGGAGTTAATACGATCGGTGTTCCGGGAACGATCGATCTGGATATCGCCTGCACAGATTATACGATCGGATTTGATACAGCGGTTAATACAGCTATGTATGCGATCGATAAAGTTCGTGATACTTCTACATCTCATGAGAGATGCAGTGTCATTGAGGTTATGGGTCGTGACGCAGGATATCTTGCACTGTGGTGCGGTATTGCCAATGGTGCAGAGGATGTTCTGATCCCTGAGAAATATGATTACGATGAGCAGAAGATTGTAAACCATATTATTGAGAACCGTAAACGCGGCAAACAGCATCACATCATCATCAATGCAGAGGGAATCGGACATTCCACTTCCATGGCCCGTCGTATCGAGGCTGCTACCGGTATTGAGACCCGTGCTACGATCTTAGGTTACATGCAGCGTGGCGGAAGCCCTACTGCCAAGGATCGTTACTATGCATCTATCATGGGTGCTTACGCAGTAGATATCATGCTGGAAGGCAAGACCAACCGTGTCGTAGGTTATCAGCACGGTGAGTTCATCGATTTCGATATCGAAGAGGCTTTGCAGATGCAGAAGGGCATCAATGAGTACCAGTTCGAGGTATCTCATCTGCTGTCCATCTAATTTAATTTAACAGTTCAGACTGCGAAGCAGGCACTTTTATAAATAAGAGTGTCTGAACGGATATGAAGACAAAGGCGTTTCCCATTGCGTGGAAACGCCTTTTTGACTATAATAAACTCATCCATAGAATGCATCATGACTGCTTGCAGGCAGGGGATCATTCTATGAGAGTGGTAGTGGAAATAAACCATATACAAATAGTCGCCCGTCTTATGGTAAAAACCAAGTAAATGAAGTTTGGGAGAATGCGAAAGACCCTATTACAGGAAAAGTTTATGATCCATCTGGCGTTGAAATTACATGGGATAAAACTAAATCGAGAAATGGTCAATGGGATATGGGGCATATTCCAGGTGAGAAATACTCTGAAATGCATCAATTATATATGGATGATGTGATTTCAAAAGATGAATTTTTAGAATGGTATCGTAATCCTAAAAATTACAGACCAGAATTACCTGGTACCAATAGAAGTCATAAATATGAGTGAGGAAATAAAATGAATATTGAGAAAGCAGATTATGGAACAATTGTTAAATTTGGTACACTAAAAGACTTACATGAAAAAATAAAAATAAAAAACGATAATGTAGCTGATATCATTAATTGGGTAGATGATAGTGGCATTAGTCTTCTTGAAAGAAGCTTAATATCCAGAAAATTTGAAATATCGAAATTTTTACTTGATAACAATGCAAAGGTAAACATAGTGTCAAAGGAAGGTAATAATGAATTTCATTTTTTGGCTCCTAATATAAATTGTATCGAAGCAGTTGAAATTGGAAAATTATTGCTAAGTAAAGGTACTTCAGTAATGCAAAAAGATGTAAAGTATGGTAATACAGCTTTTTTTTCGTTATGCATGGAAGCTTTTAAGGAACGTTCAGAGAGTACAATGAATTTTATTGAAAAATGTTTTGAACAAGTAACTGATGTTGATGAGAAAAACAAGAATGGATTTAGCATTCGCAAACTGATTATGGAAAGGGGAAGCGATGAACTTAAAAAAAGATTGGAGGAAAAATATGCATAGCACAATGAACTTAGGAGGCTGTGTTGTTTCAAAAAATATATTAGAAAAAAGAGGACGATTAAAATGGTGTTTTAGAGAAGAGAGTGTAAATAATATTGATAATGGGTGGAGATTTCTTTCGGAAATAGATACAGATGAATTTTTGGCGGATTCAAAAAACATGGTCATTTGTGATTGGGGTACTATTTTTGAAATAGAGCCTGCAATTGCTCTCATTTTTGAATTGCCAATTGGAACAGAATTGACTTTAGAGTATGATGGCTCACAAAAATGTTTTGTGGATTCTGAAACTGGAGAGAAACTTATATTTTAACCTGAATTATTCATGAGCAAATACCTCATGAATAACTGTACAGGTGAGGAAAGGACGGAGGATGACAGGACAGTAAGAAAGGTGCTCTATACCTATGACCGTGTAGGCAGACTGGTCAGGAAGGAAGTTGTGAGAAATCTGACGGATATGTTCCGGAGGAAGCAGGAACGCCCATGTGCCGGGAGAAGCCGCAGCAGATCCTGCATTATCATGGGAAAAAGGCAAAGGAGATGTACAGCAGGCTCAAAGAGGTGTATGACGATCCCGGAATCCCGCCGGAGGGCAGACTGCCTGATCCGGGTGAGGAGGACAGGGACTATCTGCTCACAGAGTACAGGCATGATTTCAGGGGCAGCCTGACAGACAGGAGAGACACCCTGGGCAGCCGGTGGCATTACGGATATGACGTGGAGGGCAATCCCGTCAGCATAAAAGGACCATCGGGAGCAGAGACGCGGTTTACCTATGACGGTCTGGGCAGGGAGAAATCCCGGATAAACGGTGAGGGAGAGACAGAGTACAGCCTCGATTATGATGCCATTGGAAGAGTCACAGCCCGTACAGACGGAGAAGGAAATACCACAAGGTATGAGTACCATCCGACAGGAAAAGTGACAGCGATGTCAGGATCTGACGCAGCTGCAGACTACAGGGCGGAATATGATATCTGGGGCAGACCGGACAGCGAGACGGACGGCAACGGGAACAAAACCCTGTATGAAAAGGACCTGTGGGGCAGGGTAACGAAGGTGACCCTTCCTGACGGTGGCACAGAGCATTATGAGTATGACTATGCCGGCAATGTGGTAAGTGCAACAGATGCCATGGGAAAGGAAACGAGATTCACCTACCGGGCAGCCGGCAGGGTGGAGAGCATCCGCAGGGCAGACGGGTCAGAGAGGTATTTTGGTTACGATGCAGAAGGCAGGTGCAGCTACCGGCTTGATGAGAACAAAAACCTCATCAGGACCACCTACAACATGGACGGTAATCCCGTGCTCATGACAGGAAGCAGGAATGCAGGCATCAGGGATGCCATGGAGGATAACCGTCAGAACGCAGAACCCGAAATACGAAGCGTCTATACGTATGATGAACGCGGATTCCTCACCAGTGATTCAGAAGGCGGGACCGTCTACCATTACACAAGGGACAGCGAAGGAAGGATCCTGACCAAGAGCGCATGGGGAAAGACACTGTATGAAACCTCTTACGGAGCAGACGGAAAGCCATCAGGTATCGTTGCACAAGGTGTAAGAACGGATTATACTTATGATGCAGCAGGAAGACTTAAAAAGCTTGTATCAGATAGTGGCCTGAGCGTACAATACCGTTATGACCGCAACGGAATGCAGACACAGATGCTGTATGGCAACGGCCTGGTAACTGCCTATACCTATGACAGCAGAAGCCGTCTTACCGGAATGCGGTCAGGCTTTCCAGACCGGACACCGCTGTTTGATGCTTCTTATACCTATGATGCATCTGGAAACAGGACCGACAGGCAGGAAACCGTGCATGGAAATCATGGCACACATAAAACGCCAGTCACTACGGCTTACGGCTATGACAGCATGAACCGTCTTGTGTCCGAAAACTGTGGGAACAGCAGGATATCGTATAAATATGACCTGTCAGGAAACAGAATCAGCAGAGATACAGATGGCAGGACAGAGAACTATCTTTACAACAGTCGGAACCAACTGACACAGTTAACAGGTGATGATAAGAACATCAGTTATACTTACGACCCTGCCGGAAATCTGACGGAGGAACACAGCACAGAGCATAAAAAAATCTACTCTTATGATACCTATAACCGAAACACAGAAATAAACGGTAATGATTTTACGCAGAAAAACCATTATGATGCAGAGGGATACCGTTATTCTATAGAAGAGAATGACAAGGTAACGAACTTTGTATATCGTCGCGGCATAATGCTTGCGGAACTGGATGAAGCAGGTAATCAGGCAAAAACCTACACTCTCGGTAATGAATATGCAGGGCATGTTAGTGAACTAAATAACAGTTTAACGAGTGAAAACAAAGCTGCTTCTTATTACATCACTGACGAACAGGGCAGTATCAGATACATACTTGACCAGTCGGGAGAAGTACAGAATTACTATCAGTACAGTGCATTTGGTGAAACAATCATTTCAGAAGAAACTACACCAAACCGTCTGAGATACAATACACAGACAGAAGACGAACTGACAGGATTCTATTACCTGAGAGCACGTTACTACGCTCCTGGCATCGGGAGATTCACACAGGAAGATGTCATCTACAATGATGGACTGAACCTGTATGCATACTGTAACAGCAATCCTGTGATGTACAGCGATCCGAGTGGGTTTGCAAAGGAAACATGTAAATCTAAGGTTGGCGGAGAATGTGATAGTGAGAGTGGTAGTAAGGGTGGCTCAGCAACATCAAGACCAACATGGCGACAATCGGAACTCGATGCAGCGACAGATTTTCCAGGTTATGCTGATCAAAAATCATTTATTAATGGGAAAGAGGTTTCTTATGGAACAAAGGGGAGTGTACGTCCGGATTATTACAAGGAGGGATTTAGTGTAGATATAAAAAACTATAACATAGAAAATGCAAGTGGCAGAAGTAATCTTGCACGGAATATTGAAAAACAGTATTATCAAAGAATAGAAAATTTGCCCAATGGAACAAAACAGTCAGTTATGATTGATATTAGAGGTCAAAGTGTCTCGGATGAAGTTTTAAGTGAATTGTATGATGAAATTATGCGGAGAACAAATAATGGCGTTGAAATACTGTTTAAGAAGGACTAGGAGGATAGCGTGGCAGTTGGATTCAAAGTGAAATTTTATTGGTATCAAATAGGGCGTGGTGATTTTTTGCATTCATTCTTTTCTACAGTAGCATATAATTTGGAAAATGGGAATTGGGGAAGTCGCTTTCCAGTAATTATGAACGAATTATATCAAGGGAAAATAGAGTGCGATAATATAGGTAAGGCAATACAAGAATTAAGCATAATCAGAAAAGAGTTAAAAAAATTTAGTCCTGACAGGGTAGTATGGGACATAGAAGATCTGTCAAAACAACCTCCATGGGGAAATGATATTAGTAAAGACATTACAGATTTATCTAATTATTTTGTGACCAGTGATGGGAATGATTTCCTAATTGTTTTTGAGCATGCATTGGAGAAGGCAAAAGAAGTAAATGCTGAAATGCTAATAAAATCTATGTAATAAGGATGTGAAATTTATGTTGATTTATTCTGCGGTAGCATTGCGATGCTTTGTTACTTACCATGCAATATAAAATGTCAGAATGGAGAGGACATGCCCATGTTCATACGAGATTGGAGATGTATTAACAGAACCGTTAGAATGTCTTAATACAGATAATATTATCTTGTGCGAAACAAATGACAATATTATTGAAAAAATGGAGGGGGAATTTAAGTATAAGTTAAGAGGCAAATTAATAGATATGCTGAATGGGATTGTTGAGGTAAAAGGTTTTAAATTACATATTGATGAAGACAAAATCCCAAAAGATATGTCAAATGGAATGTGTATTCAGTTTGAAGCGTCTAGAATTGATATTTGGTAATTTTTGACTTGGATTAGGTGTAAATTATTTTTTCAAAACGCATCGTTTTCATAGCACTTTATGCTGTGAGACAATGCGTTTTTTCTGTGATAATTTTCAAATTCTTTTCCAGACTGTTGATATCGGTCTGCTTCTTGCGAATATCGTGCCCGAAGTCTGCCTTTTGGTCATCTAACATAGAAAAGTGATTCAGTTGGTTCAAAAAATCATAAAGTTACATTATTTGATCACCCCATAGGAATCAGATCGTGGAGAACGACCGGACATTTACCTATGATGCAGCCGGAAAGCTTCTGACCGCTACGGAGACCGAGGATAATTATGGCACCTGCGTCTACACGTTCGAGTATGACCTTATGGGTAACCGTACTTATATGGAGAAAACCCTGAACGGAACGGTTGTGGAGTGGCACAGATATGAGTATAATGAGAGTAACCAGCTGATCTCTGAAAAGCTCTACAATGGCAAGAAGACCACCAGCCTTGCCTATACCTATGATGCAGATGGCAACCGGATCAGTGAGACCGGACGGATCGGCACAGACAAGGTGAACAGGACTTATGAATACTCCGTAGAGAATCGTCTGGCGGCTGTGCATGACGGGGATGAACTGCTCCTTGCTGCGGCTTATGACGGTGGCGGCAACCGGGTATTCTTATTGAACTATAATCTCCATACCGATGATGACTGGAAGGGTAATTCCGGCAACGGCAACGGGAACAACAAGGACAACTCCGGCAGTGGAAATAAGGGAAACGGAAATTCCGGCAATAACGGCAATGGAAACGGCAACGGTAAGGGGAAGGGCAACAATAAGAAGAACAGCAAGTCCGAGGGCACGGATGATGCAGGCTACGGCAATGCAACCAATGCGGAGGAGAACAACAGCCAGAACCAGTGCGGCATTCTCTTCCCGGTACAGGAGGAAGTCAGCGCTACAGAGGCAGATCTGATCGCCCGGATCAAGACCACCGGTAAGGAAAAAAACTATGAGCTGATCGAGTACTTAAACGACGTCAACCGTGAGCATGCCGAGGTACTGGTCGAGCAGAACATCAATGGCAGGACGGATACCTCTTATATCTACGGAGCGGAGATAAACGGCGGATTCGACCGGATCTCCCTTGATCGGTTCGATGGCAGCACCGGCTACTACCTCTACGATGCCAGAGGAAGTGTCTCCGGCATCACCAATGAAGAGGGACAGGTCTACCAGTCCTACCGTTACAGTGTCACCGGAGAAATCACCTTCGGTGCTCCGCAGTATGAGAACGAATACACCTACAACGGAGAATCCTACAATCCGAATATCCAGAGCCAGTACCTGAGGGCAAGGTACTACTGCGTGGTAACGGCGACCTTCCTCACCGAAGACAGCTACCTCGGCAGCCAAACAGAACCGCTGACGCTCAACCGGTATAATTACTGCGTGAGCAGCTATCTGAATTATACGGATCCTAGCGGAAATGAGGTTGAGGTACTTGAAAGCCTGAAAGGCTGGATAATTGATCCGAATACACAGGCACAAAAGACCATTGAAAACTATGAAAACCAGCGCCTTAGCATAGAAGATGCCATAGAAAGCGGACTGTTAAACAACAGGGCGGGTCAGATATTCCTGGATTATGGAGATGTTGTTATGGGACCGGCGGTGAAGACCCCAGCAGATATCATAGTCATAAGGGAAACGGTAAAAGGAAATTCTGACAGTAAAGAGATGCAGAGGACTGCAACCGCAGGATTTTATGCGGGTTTTGTGGGACAGGGAATTGAATATACCCAGATCATAAGTAATGCAGACTACCAGCTGAGCATGATTATTACATCAGCGAAAGGGGTTAATTCAATTAATAATCCTTTATCATATCTATTGTTTATAAAGGATTTTTCGCTGACGCAGACTTTAGATGCAGCAAAAGCAGGCTTACAGGATGTTTGGAATGGAACCTATGATTCAGCGATTGGAAGAAGAATAGGTGCTGGTACATTTAATTATCTGCTAATGACGATAGGCGGGGCCCAGTTGAAAGGGAAGGGGACTGCCTGCGAAGCGGTAGAGAGTGGTAGTTCTTCCAGATATGATAGAACAGGATATCAGTCGAAGGGAAGAAGCAATAATCTATTTGGAAGAGATAGGAGTACAAGAAGGACAACCAATCTGACTGAATGGAGAAGAAGTATAAGCCAACAAGATATTCACAATGAGATGCGACTCTTCTTGGGAGATGATTATGTCAAGATAGATTCTGGTAAATGGAGAAGCCTTGATGGAACCAGACAATTTAGAGTAAAACCAGATGATTATTTGGGAAATCATGGAATAGGTCAACCGACCGTACCAAATACACCTCATGTGCATTTCGAGTTTTTGACTCCAAAAAGTAATGGAAATGGTTTTGATGTAATAAAAAATATTCATGTACCTATTAAGTGATTAGAGTTGGAGAATGGAATTATGATTGAAATGTTTAGAAATAACACGATGTCGTTTCTCCTAAAAGTAGATACACAAGGTATTGAAGAAATGCTGAAGTATATCAAAACAGTTTCAGAAAAGAGCGAAGAATATATTCAAATATTATATTCAGGACAGGAAAAAAAATTAACAATAAAGCTTGATTCTGATGTGGATGAAATGATAATTCGTGAAGATGTAGTAGAAATGTGTATGGATGAAGAAGAATTAGAATATTTTGAAGAGAGATTGAAAAATTCTCAAATAAATAAATGTTTTTATCCAGCAGAAATTTGTGAACGAAGGTATAAGAATAAGTGTGTTACCATATATTGTGATATTATTTCTTAAGTGTGAGATATAATAACTGGTATAGGCTTGAAATTTAGGAAGTGGCAAAAGCCAGCAAGGATAATCATAACGATTTCCTGGAAGTTAGAAAATGACACAAACTAAAATGTAACATGTAATAATTTTGTAACATTTTCTTTGACGCCTCCTAAACATCCATGTTACAATGGCACTCACCAGTGGGTGTAAGGGGGATGAAATATTCCCTTAATACCTAAACAAAAACACATAATATGAGATGTTTCGTAGCTACTATGAGCTATGGTGCATTTCCTATTTTTCCGTTACATGGTAATCCCTACAAAACTGTTCTAAAGCATAACAAATTTTTGAACAGCAGAGAAAGTTATGCCATACCACATTTCTCCCAACGGCTT
>OMFM01000865.1_pt1 | contig 10501 bp, 8 predicted proteins | sample 1645661 | NCBI WGS metagenome assembly OMFM01 (sample SAMEA103958128, study PRJEB25191) | human gut metagenome | reverse complement strand
TTGGCTGAACGCATTATTTCAATTCACGCCCCTCCGCGAGGGGCGACGCACGCCGATAACGCGGAATTTCGCGCCTTCGTATTTCAATTCACGCCCCTCCGCGAGGGGCGACGACAAGTGCCGAAAGCGTCGGTTCGCTGCATCCAATTTCAATTCACGCCCCTCCGCGAGGGGCGACATCATGCGCCTTGTGAAGCAGGGGAAAAGCGTATTTCAATTCACGCCCCTCCGCGAGGGGCGACACCGCGATTATATGGCGCTGGATGTGTCGGAGCTATTTCAATTCACGCCCCTCCGCGAGGGGCGACCAGGCTTATAGCATGATTGAGACTGGGAAGCGTATTTCAATTCACGCCCCTCCGCGAGGGGCGACGACGCCTACAAGCAGCAGGTGGAAACGGAAAAGAAATTTCAATTCACGCCCCTCCGCGAGGGGCGACATAACCAGAACGCCATTGAACCAAAGAAAGCATTTATTTCAATTCACGCCCCTCCGCGAGGGGCGACCCCGCTTCCCGCAGATGCAGCACCTCGGCAGCGTATTTCAATTCACGCCCCTCCGCGAGGGGCGACTGCCCAAAGGCTGCAGGGCAGTTTGGGCGAAAACCTATTTCAATTCACGCCCCTCCGCGAGGGGCGACGGGCCTGCGAGGGCATCCTGCGCCGGGCAGAGCATTTCAATTCACGCCCCTCCGCGAGGGGCGACCAAGTCCTTTCTGCAATCCGGGGAATCGGGAACTATTTCAATTCACGCCCCTCCGCGAGGGGCGACCATCATGCGACTTGCAAAGCAAGGAAAGAACGTTATTTCAATTCACGCCCCTCCGCGAGGGGCGACCTGCGGCGCATATAAAAAGGAGGAGAATCTCATATTTCAATTCACGCCCCTCCGCGAGGGGCGACGAGGACAATCGCGAGAATTTCGTAATCGGTCACATTTCAATTCACGCCCCTCCGCGAGGGGCGACACAGAGTGCCACACGATGGCACAGGCGGATTTTATTTCAATTCACGCCCCTCCGCGAGGGGCGACATGCGTGCGCTGCTGCGTTCCGGCGTGCAGAATATTTCAATTCACGCCCCTCCGCGAGGGGCGACGAATCATTTTTCGCTGAAATTCACTCTCTTTGAATTTCAATTCACGCCCCTCCGCGAGGGGCGACCTGGATTCCAATACCTTCTGCGGCAGCTCGTTGGCTATTTCAATTCACGCCCCTCCGCGAGGGGCGACAAAGCGTCCTCGATGTGCCACGGTGTGCCGATGAAATTTCAATTCACGCCCCTCCGCGAGGGGCGACAGCAAAAGATATGCAATTTCTGCAAATCTTTTGTTCAACCCTTACAAATCAGCATGGCTTAACAATAATGCCACGCAATTTGTCGAGATTATTTTGGTAATATTTCATAGAATCATCGCTTGAATTTTGACATCACGCCGCGCGAGACGGTCGGTCATTCATGTATGATTCACATGCGCTGAAAAGAGTGTTTTCAGCTTCCGCTATAGCATCAGCAGTTCTCCGGCTTCAATGCGCGCAGTGCAACCAAGCACATCAATGCGCTCCTTGTAACTGTTGCCAAGGCGATAGAAGCGAACGGAGTCATGTTCTGCATCAATTGTCGCTGCCAATTGCGCCTTGAGCGCCGTCAGCTGTGCTGCATCAAGCATGACTTCAAATACAGAGTTCTGAACACGCCGTCCATAGCGTTCGCAGAGTTTCGCTACACGCCTAAGCCGCGCTGCTCCCGCTTCGGTTGCTGTATTCACATCATAAGTAACAACAACCAACATTTTTTCACCTCCAGACAAACGGCGGATAGCAATCAAGATCCCCGCGCAAGACACGCGCCAGCATCATGGCCTGTACATAAGCAATCAGCCCCACTTGGATTTTTTCTCCGAGATACGGATGCGTGATTTCTTCCTGCTTTCGGTCACGCCATGCGGTAAGTACCGTTTTGCGCCCGCGCTCGTTCAGCATAACAGCCAGCGAATCGTACTCAAAGTCCTTATCCGTCAGCTGACGTTTGTTGAACAGCGACAGCGCCAGCCGGTCGCACAGCGGCGCTCGGAACTCTTCCAGCAAGTCCAGCGCCAGCGACGGCCGTCCCGGTCGAAGCGTGTGCAGCCATCCAGCCGCTGGATCTAAGCCTACCGTTTCAAGTGCCGCTTGAATGTCCCGCGTTTGCAGCGTGTACATAAACGACAGGACTGCATTCACTTCATTGCGCGGCGGTCGTCTGCTGCGCTCCACAAACTGGAAGGGGCATTGTGGGGAAATCATGTCGTCAAAATGCGCAAAGTAGCATTTTGCGGCGGCTCCTTCGATGCCGCGCATTTGGTCAACACCTGCGCATGTCTCCAGCTGTGCTGCATACTGGCTAATAGACTGGCAGGCTGCTCGAAGACTCTCTGCTGTTGCCGCATCCTGCGTCCGTGCCGTGCGCATCAATACATTTTTCTCGTTGAGCAGCTTGCCCACCAGGAGGTTCTGCACGAATTTCATGCGGAAGTCATCATCATCCAGCGCTTGATACTGCTTTTTTCTCAGCAGCACATTGCCGCTGACCGGCCCGCAAATGCGGCTGTAAAAGCGTCCATTCGACGATAGGAACGTCAGCGTAATCCCGTGTTCAGCGCAGAAACCAATCAGCGGTGTGGAGACTGTCATTTCCCCAAAGCACACGATTCCGTCCAGCATCACAGCCGGTACACTTGCTTTCTCTTCGCCGCCAATTTTCACGCAGATATTCTCGTTGCGGCAGAAAAGGTAGCTGTCTGGCGTTGTCACATAGAGGGTTTCCAGTAATTTTTTCATTCCGTCTCCACCCTCTCTGCTTCAAGAAGAAGCGCCTTGCAATATTCCTTCGCGGATGTTTTTACCTTCGGCATACAGTATTCCTGCATCGAGCAACGTTTGCATTTCGGGCCGTAAGCTGCCGACGGAATCAGCATTTCGCGGCGGACTTTCCAGAGTTTCTGCACAGTCTGCCGTACCTGTTCACGCAGCGCTTCATCAAGTTCCACATCCACTCTGCGATGCGCGGTAATGTAGAACAACGCACCTGCCGGGATCGTCGTGTGATACATTTCCTCTAAGCACATCGCCTCCGCGCAAAGCTGAATCTTGTATTCTGATTCATCGCGTATCTTCCCATGCTTGTACTCCACCGGCAGCAGCCGCACCGGGAAATCCACTGCGGGAATCGTGCAGCCGTTTTCATCCCGCACCGCTTCAATGCAGTCGCATTTTCCGCTGATTTGCATTTCGTCCGAAAAGACACTGTTCTCGTAGAGCTTCACGAAATCGCCGCGCCGCTCCACGCGCTGTGTATGAACCCGTTCATGCTCGGCGCGACCTTTCGCCGTCTCGACATTTTCTACCCATACACGTTCATTCAGCAGCAGCGCGGCGCGCCGCAGACAGTAATCTGCCTGCGACAGCCACGATAACGGAAGATACTCCTGCTCGTCATCCACGGGTAAACCAGCTTTCTCCCTGCGGCAGTTCATCCCAGACAATTTCCCCATAAGGATTGCTCAAAAAGCCCATCCGTACCCCCGCAGGCACCTTATCCAGCGCCACCTTTGCTTCATAGTCACGATAATTGCGGGGGAAATCCACCTTCTTCTGCACCGTCACCAGTTCAAAGAGTTTATGCGCCGGTGCACAGCCCAATTGGGCTTGACGTGCGCGCTGTTCAGGATTCGTATCCGTGCCTTCGTGCTTGAAGATGATGAGCGGAGAAACAACCTCCATTTCGCCCTTGCTCGCCGAACGGTCATGCTCATACATGTTGAGAATCGCCTCAAACAGCGCCTTCATATCAGCTTCATCGAATCCCGTTTCCGCTGCAAGATTCGCGCTGATGAAGCCACGCACCTCATACAGACCAAAGGGGATAATCTGCTTGCGTCCCATCGTGCGCAGCTTATCTTCAGACGCTTCCTGTTCCGCTTTCTCATATTCCTCGTAGGATTTGTCATTTCCGCCCAATGCCGCCGCCATGCGCGTGATGGATATGTCCAGCGGCAGTACCGAATCCAAACTCTTGCCGAAAGCAAGTTGAACAGGACCGCGGACTTGCCCCGCATTGGGGCCAGTAGACATCACAGCCCCAAAGGTGCGCACATCGTAGAAGAGTTCACACGCTTTTTTGCGTGCCGCATAAACCGGATTTTTTTCTTTCGCGCCTTCAATCCCCGCTTCGCGCTTTGCCAGTGCAATCTGCTTGTTCAGATTCACCGCCTTCTGCACGAAAATCCCCATGCCCGGCACGCCCTGATAAGCAATCTCAATATAGTTGCGAATGCGGCGTTTCGTGGCCACGTCGGTGATAAATCCCTGCATGGTCTGCGGGTCAATCCGGGGCATGTTGCCCATATCCGGGTCGCCGTTCGGGTTGGCATTGGTGCAAGCAACATAGTACATAAATTCGTAACGGTTCTGCAGTGCCATTTTCTTATTCCTCCTCGTCCGTTTCTGCCGCAGCTTTCTGTTCTTTCTTCACTTTCCGCAGTTCATTGAGTCTCCGATTCAACTCCGCTGTCATTTGGCGATACCCCAGCGCAAAGTAAGCCTGCTGCTCCAAGTTCAGCATGGTGGGGATTTCCCCAATGTCACAAGTCACCTTATCCAGCATTTCCAGATACATCTTCAGATAGTCACCCTTGATTTTGTCCTGGTGCGGTACGGAGAGAATTGACAGCTGCCCCAGCACCAGTGCCGGCATCTGACAAGCAGATGCATAGTAGCGCTGTACAATACCTGCCTGAACATCTCTCATTGCAAACTGCTGCATACTCGCATACACGGCGACCCACGCGCCGCAGCGGTATGCAACATTCGTATTTTCCGCCTGATACATAGCTTCTATCACGCCTTCCTTTCGATTGTTTTTCCGAATCAGCCATACTTTCAGCCATTGGCAGCACATTGCATCGGGCACGGGCGCATGTTTATCTTCTTCGCTGGCACTGGCCATTTGATTGCGAATGTATCGCAGCGCACGAACCGCCACGGAATCCGGCAGCATACTGTCCGTCAAGATTGCGTGCAGCACCGCTGGCGTAATTCCTGAAAGTTCCTTGTCCATCCGCTTGAAAACGTTCTTTTCGCTCTTTTGCCGCGGCATCAGACGAATCATCATTGCTTTCAGCGAATTAATTTTTGTGAATCCCGTTCCACCGAGATCGACCATTTGCAAGTCATTGCGCCATTGCTGGATGCTCTCCTCCAGTTCGCCGTAATTCCCGTGGTCGTAGCTGCGAACCATGACACGCCCTGTAACGCCGGACAGCAGGAGGATGTAATACTGCGTGCTGGCTGGAATCGCGATTGTCGCTGCTCCGCTTTCAATGCTCTCGATGCGTTTGGCTGCAATATCGCGTTTAGCATCAGGATTTGACGGTGCTTCTACCGTTTCATCAAATTCTTCATCGTCGTCGTATCCATCATCATCTTCCGTCTGCTGTTCTGTTCCCTGATTCTTAGGATCGCCATCCAGTGCTTGCTGCATCGGGTCGCATTCCGCAGGAACATAGCAGTCAAACCAATGGACAAAGCGCATTCCCGCCAACGTTGGCGAAAGCGTTTCGCTTGACATGAGATGGTCAAGCGCCGCTTTCACCGCGTCAATTGCTTCCGCAGAAACAGGCGCATTCGCCGATTGCTTTAGCCCGTACGAGCAAAATGCTGGCTTGTCAAAGCAAAACAGCGCATCACCGCGTCCATGTCCGCCAACTTGCAAAAGTCCCTTAATTGGCGGCAGGGTAGCAACCGGCATCGTTTTTTCTCCAGTAATCAGGCACAAGCTTTCTGCCGCGCCATGCTGCGCGAACTGCTGACGAAACTCCCGCCACCATTCCTGCACCTCCGGAATTTCGACAATAGGCGTTCCTGCAATTTCAAATGAAACGCGGTCTGATGGCTTCAGCTTCAGCCGCAGCAGTTCCTGCCGAACCTGTTCACAGCAAGTTTCGTCCTCCAGCAAATGCACGCAAACTGACAATTCAGGTACTTTCTGCGCTGCCTGCTGAAGAGAAGCAAGAAAGTATCGATGCTTGAGCGTGTTGTCTTTCGGCTTTTTGCCTTCCTCTCTTTGCTCAACTTTGCTTTCCGGCGTATCTTTCCAGAAGACAACCTCGTTTTTTTCTACCAGCACATTGCACTTGTCTTTGCCATTCGCCAAGCTGCCAATGTCAGGGCAAAAGTATTCATCCTCGCCGTCCTGCCTCACGCCAAGGAACGTGCCATTCGCGCCAAGGCAAACCCATGCCTTTACCGTCTTTTTCACCATGCCCGGAGGCGGCAGCAGCTGGTAACGCATGGCATAATCGTACAGCGGTCTCAGCATATCGCATCCCCCTTCAGGACTTCCGGGCTATCATAGGGCGGCACTTCAATGACGCCCTGCTTCATCACCGCATGATACAGGGACAGCCTTGTCCGCGTTTTCTTGCGAACCTCCGCGTCATGCAGGTCAAAAATGTCGTACACCATCAAGCCCAAATCCATGTCTTGCTGAATCGGCTTTTCGTTCGGATCGCTCTCAGAGAAGTACGCAACGCATTCCCTTAAGCCGAGCGCAGGCTGGCAAAAGCACTTGCCACCTTTAATTCGCCGTTCAGCCTGTGCATACAGCTGCTCCACCGTACCATGATAATCCGGCCGCGGCACAATCTGCGCGGTAATGCGGTAGCGGACATCATACAGGAAAACCGTTTGCCGCTGTGTCCGCTCATCCTCTGCGCTGATTGGTTCCATATTATTTCCCAATATGGACTTCACTTCGTTGCGCCTGACGCTGATATAGCGGATAGGTTTCAGCACTTCAATTTTTGTCACCATCCAAAAAAATTCTGTCCTTTTGCTGTAAATGCTTGACAGTATGCCTCGTGCTGCTGATGGTGTTGGGACTGCCTGCGAAAGCCTTTCTACTTTCGTTGTCGGCGAAGTGAAGCACGCCAAGTCACCCCAAACGGTCACTGAAATCTCCATGATTTTTCATCACCTCCATGTTCTTCTCTCTGCCAAATCAGCAGAGAGGATAGCATTATCTTTGTACTATTTCAATTCTCAGCTTGTTACCCTATCAGTGTTTCAAGCTGTCAGTACAAATATAATATAATTCGCATGAATTGTCAATAGCAAATCTGGTATATAAGAATTTTTTCACCACATACAGTCATCATTTTTCAACTGCATCCCCGTATCCATATGATAATCCTCCTTCCTGCGAAGCACCCAATAACCGGATGGCTGCCTGCTCTCATTCCGCTTTCCCGCAAAATACAGCTGCTCTGCGTAACGGCTGAAGTCATCATTCGCATATGCAGTCACGCACAGCTTTGCAGCTTCATGCATCCACTTCGCCGTCACGCCGTTTTCCAAGGCTTCTTCCTTCAGCTTCTCAAACAGCTTGTTTTCAGGTTCATATGGCACAAGCACCTGCACGCCATCATTCTTGATGATGCGATAGTGTTTCTCAGCTCCTGCATAATCCTGGTTTTGGACGGCCTCGCTCAGTTCCTTCTTCCCTTTCAACTTCCAAAAGAGCTTCTGATAGTAGCGCTGAATGTCGCTCGGATTCATCAAGTCAATCGGTTTCTCAATATGCAATGCACTAACCAGCGTTGCCGCCTTGTTATACCAATTATCTGGATACAAATTGTCTTCATCCGGAAGGAACACAAGCACTTGCCCGCCTTCGGGATGGCGACCGTTTCGATTGCATCTTCCCGCCGCCTGAATGATTGATTCCAGCGGGGCCAGCGCGCGGAAAACGCTGTCAAAGTCCAAATCCACCCCCGCTTCGATGCACTGCGTCGCAACCACACGGCAAGGCAAGCCGTCGCGCAGCCGCTTTTTGACTTGCTCTATCACGACGCGCCGATGTGCCGGACACAATTCCGTCGTGATGTAGAATACTGATTCCGTCTCACATAGCAATTTCAGCGCATCGAACAGCTTCTTCGCGTGCTTTTTCATGTTCACAATGGTGCAGCTGCTCCGCTGTGCCGCCATTTTCTGCGCAATTTCTTCCCACGAGATTCTCTCATTCGGCAAAACTCGCCATGTCACCTGAACACGGCGAAGTTGCTGATACATATCGGCATGGTTCGGACAAATCTCCGTAGCATGCCAAGTAAGATTAGGGATTGATTGATAATCCGGCTGTGTCGCCGTAGAAAAGAGCATCGTCACATTTTTCTTCGGCAGATTGCAAAGCGCCTGAATGGTTTTGAGCGTCGCAGGAAACAATTCTGCAGACAAGCTCTGCGCTTCATCGAAAATGATTACAGAATTTGCCAACCGATGCAGTTTCCGAAGATTCGGGGCTTTTGCCGCAAACAGCCCCTCGAAAAATCGCACGGATGTGGTCACAATGACTGGCATATCCCAGCGCTGCGCAAACTTTCGCTGCTCTTCTGTCAGCTGCCGTTGGCTATGATCTTCCAGCAAAACGTCATCCCCAAGGATTTTCCGATATTCAATTGCATTCTGTTCCGTCAGCGTAATAAACGGCAGCACAATGATGATTCGCTGCTGACCGTTCTTGCGGCATTGGCGCAGCGCAAAATGCAGCAAGGCCAGCGTTTTTCCTGTGCCAGTAGGCGCTGTCAGGGTGTAAATCCCCGGCGCATGATCCCCCGCCCTGCCGCACGTTTCAAACAACTCATTCCGCAGTGCATTGAGTTTTTTATCAGCCGTTGAGTTTCTTGCTAATTCCGCCCGATGCGCATTTAAGCGCTCCAGCCAGTTTTCCGCATCACATTTCGGCGGCTCCGGGATGATTTCCCCATCCTCTTCCGCTGATGCGGTGTAATCTGCATCCACCAAGCAAGAAAGCAGCATTCGCGACCAAAGCATCCGTTCTTCTTCCCCAAGCGTCATGATCTTAGGTTCAGGACATTCCCACTGCGGAAGTTCTTCATGAAATATCTCCGCAAGCACACGGTAATTTTCTTTTCCTGTTAATGCAACCTCCTTTCCATCATTGCCTTCCAACCACTTTTGCTCTGTCATGCATTCACGCAGCGAATACTTCAGCTGGTCGTAGCAGAGCAGCGTTCCATGATGTGCATTGATTGCCTCTAAAATGGGCGCGTAATTGGTACTTGCAATCTCCTTACTTGTGCATTTATGTGTAGCAATCAGAAACCACCGCAAAAACGCAGCGCTCACCCTTGCATGGTCTACTCTGGATGCGTTTCCTTCCAAAACATCTTGGAATTTATCTGTGAGCTTGCCAGCATCATGAACCGTTCCGGCCATTTCCGCTTCTTTTTCCATGCCCAGTTGTCTTCCATACTCTTTGCTCAATTCTCCCACCGCGCAAAGATGTTCCTTCACCTCCACCTGCTTGCGTCCGGGACGCTTTGACTTTGCGTACCACTTCTTCATAGTATCTCTCCATCTTCATATTAAATTTGAACGGTTGAACTTCATATTTAGTGTACATAAGTTCCTCTATTTTGTCAATACTCTCAATGGTAAAATTTTAAGGCAACACCGCACAAATGAGGTACCGGTCACTGGCACCATATCCCCCCGATATATTCACCAATTTCCCTACAAATCAATCCGAGTAATAGCAAAAGGCTCTGCCGTTCTTCCTTCACGGAAGTCAGCAGAGCCTTTTGCATCCTATAAAGTTATATTCCAGCACCCGCAAGCCATTCGCGCCATCCGACACATCAGAATAGCACAAACGCCGCGGTTGCTATCATCTTGCTACCAAGCAGGCAATCCTGTTTTGAAAAAGTACGTGTTTTCAAGACTTTTCAGCCTTTCGGGGATTATTCCCACTCAATACTCGCCGGCGGCTTGGTCGTCACGTCCAGCACGACGCGGTTCACATGCGGCACCTCATTGACAATCCTTGCGGAAATCGTGCGCACGACGTCGTACGGGATGCGCGCCCAGTCGGCGGTCATGAAGTCGTCCGTCGTGACCGCGCGGATGGCGACGGTGTAGTCGTACGTCCGCTCGTCGCCCATGACGCCCACGGAGCGGATGCCCGTCAGGACGGTGAAATACTGGTGGATATCGGCGTCCAGACCGGCCTTGGCGATTTCCTCGCGCAGCACCGCGTCGCTCTCGCGGACAATCTCCACCTTTTCCGGGGTCAGGTCGCCGATGACACGAATCGCCAGACCGGGGCCGGGGAACGGCTGACGCCAGACAAGATCGTGCGGGAGACCAAGCGTTTCGCCCAGCGCGCGCACTTCGTCCTTGAACAGCATCCGCAGCGGCTCAATCAGCTGTGTGAAGCCGAGTTCCTTGGGCAGACCGCCGACATTGTGGTGGCTCTTGATGACGGCAGATTCGCCGCCCAGGCCGCTCTCGACCACATCCGGGTAGATGGTGCCCTGTGCCAGGAAGTCTACCTTGCCGATCTGCTTTGCCTGCTCCTCAAAGACGCGGATGAACTCCTCGCCGATGATCTTGCGCTTGCGCTCCGGCTCACTGACACCGGCCAGCTTGGAGAGGAACAG
>OMFM01000863.1_pt1 | contig 10543 bp, 8 predicted proteins | sample 1645661 | NCBI WGS metagenome assembly OMFM01 (sample SAMEA103958128, study PRJEB25191) | human gut metagenome | reverse complement strand
CTCAAGAGTTGGCTGAGTTTAACTCAGCAACAGAAGCTCACCTTTACACAAGGGAAGGGCAAGGATGCCCGAAGTTGAACGCCCAAAGTTTCGCAGGACGCGAAACCAACAGAGCGTTCATAAGCCAAGTGTGATACTCCTTTTTTTAAACAACGCTAAACCCCAGTGCGTTTTTTGGAAGTTTCGGTGACAGTGCAGTTGCATGGATTTACTCACGAAATTATTAACACCCTGTTAGTATAGGAACTGTTTTCAGCGGTGTTGGCTGTAATTTATTGTTTTGACGTTTCGACAATATGTTGCACTGCAATTTCAATGAGGTTTTGAAAAGCTAAGAAGCTGTGATGAAATTTTTGCATTTCATCACAGCTTCTATGTCGGTTTATCTGTAGGTCGTGAACTCCTGCACCCAGTAATATTTGAAATCATCGTTATATGTACCGAATGCAACTGCCATATTTTCAATATCGGGGTTTAGTATGTTTTCGCGGTGTCCTGCGGTGGATGCCATCCAACTGTCAACGACCTTTTGTGCAGTAGGTTGACCCGAGCCGAGATTTTCACCGACATTTTTAAATACGGTGTTTTTATCTCCTTCGGAATTTATACCGTATACCGTGTAAAACTTAGTTCCGTCAGGTCTCAGATGCGAGAATACATCAAAGGCTTCATCGCAACGTTTTTTTGCCGCCTTGTATGCGTTTGCGTCCCACTTGTAAGGTGTAAGTCCGTATGAAACACGGAGCTCGTTTACAATGCGGAATACTTCGGCCTCTTCGGCTGAGCAGTTTACAGGCTCATCGGTAATGTCTGCCGAGGATATCTGCATATTGCTCTGTGCCGGTGTAGTTGATGGCGTCGGAGCGGAGGTGGCGGCGGTCGTTGTTTCGGCGGGCTTTGTGTCAGTAAGATAATCGCTGTGGATATAAGTGCCGTCATCAAGCTTGTAGTAGCCTGTATCGGTGATAGCCGTAACATTCACGGCATCGCCGTAATGCTTGAATGAAACGACCTTTGAACCCTGCAAGCCTTCTTTTCTTGCCGAGCAACTTGCGGTTTTTATATACATAGTACCGCTGCGCTTTTCTTCTGTCCATGCAGGTTTGGGCGCGGCAGTAGTCGCGGGAGTTGTAGCGGCTGAAGTCGATGTCGGAGTAGTATCTGAAGCGGTCGTGGTCGCTTTTGGAGTCGTAGCTGCTTTGGCCGCGGCCGCTGTCGTTTTCTGGGTCGTAACGGCTGCTGTGGTCGCGGTCGTTTTTTGGGGGGTATCGGCTGTTTGTGAAGATGTAACAAGTCGGCTTGTTTCAGACGGAATGCTTTCTGCGAGTGTCGGTGTGGTTGATATGGGTGATGAAACAGTGCCGTTGTCATAGCTTATCGCATTTTCGTTTGCCTGTACACCAAACCATGAGAAACGACTTGACAGAACACAAAGAGCAACTACAGCTATAAATCCGCCTGCGGCACAAGAAATTTTAAAAGCATTGCCGCAAAGCTTTTTCTTTTTGGAGGGGTAGGAATTTTCCGCTTTCAGTTCTTCTGCTGTTTCTTTGTTCGTGCTCATGGTCATCACCTGCCTTTATGAGATTATAAACATATTTTCACTGTTACATTTTAACACGAATGTGTATGGTGTGTCAACTGATACAGTAAAACCGGATAAAATTTTAGTTGGAATGCACAAATAAACGTGCAATGTTTAGGCTAAATCACAATAAACTAAGAAACATACTTAGGTTTTATCAAAAGTGTACGATTTTTTATGTCGCGATAGTCGGAAAATTGTACAAAAGGTCGAAAAGGTTACAAAACGGTAACAAAATGGTTACAATTTGTTGCAGGTTTGTAACCACTTGTGATATACTTAGTACTGACGGAAAAGAAATGCTGTCTTTCATGACGGAAAGAAAAGCAACCTTAAAGGTATGGGGCGGGCTTGAGCCCGTTCCGACTTTTAACGGGATATGCGTTAATCTATCACCTGTCGTTCACAGCGGCAGGCTATTATATTATTGTGTTGTGTACCGGGCGGTATAGTATTACAGCCCGTATTTATTTGTATAAACGGAAAAGGAAAGAGTATGGGAAACCTTAAAATACCCGATTACCGCAACGAGATCGAGGAAACCGTAATTCCCGACAATGACGGTAAAAATACAGAACCCGATCAGAATACGGTTCAGACTGAGAGTGATAGCGGAGCGGGTCGGACGGAAGGAAACAACGAAGAGGAAGAAAGCAGAAAGTCTTTTGTTGCTGTAGCAATGGATAAGATCTTTGAGTTTTTTGTTGCGGCGGGGCAATATTTTTGCCATATTATCGCTGACTTTTTTTCAAAACCCGCTGTGTATGTTGTACATGGTGCAAAGTTTGTATGGAAACACACGGCTTTATTCAGAGATGCGGTCGGAAGAACGTTCAAGGAGATCGGAAACTTTTTCTTCTCTCCGCTGATCAAGTCAAAGCGTGTGCTTCAGCGCACTAATAAACAGATCAAGGCGGCAAAGGAACAAGGCGATAACAAGAAAGCTGCAAGGCTGTACGGAAGTATAGCGAAGAATGCGGTGTTTGGCAAGCAGGGACTTGCTGTAACGCTTTTCAACTACGCCGCACCGATCATAGCGATCGTGTTTCTGATGAGTGTTGTCGGATATGCTACCGGAACGAATTATGCGATAAAGCTTACGGTCGACGGCAAGTTTGTCGGTTATGTCGAGAGTGAGCAGGTATTCAATGATGCAGAGCGCATAATGCAGGAACGTATAACCTATATCGGCAACGAGAAAAAGATAACTATGGAGCCGAGCTATTCGCTTGAAATGCTCGGAGATCAGGAATATCTTACAAAATATCAGCTTGCAAACAAGCTGCTTGAAATGAGTGATACTCCTATAGAGTACGCATACGGTATGTACATAGGCGGCAAGTTCTACGGTGCGCTGATCGACAATACGGCAGTCGAAGCGGAGCTTAAGAAGATACTCGACGGTTATCGTACAAATGCAAAGGACGAAGACGTTGCGTTTGAAAAAGATATCGAATATGTACCCGGGCTGTATCTGTCGGACAGTATCGTTTCAAGTGACGAGATCATAAAGCTCGTAAACTCGAAAAAGGAAGAGGCCGCATATTATACGGTCGTTGAAGGCGACAGCCACTCGGGGATCTGTTCTAAGCTTGGCATAAGCATGGATGAGCTTGAAGCGCTGAACCCGGGCATAATGGACGAGGACTATGTTCTCAGAGCCGGTGAAAAGCTGCTCAAGACGCAGGAAGTTCCTTTCCTGTCGGTAAGTATCTCACGAATTGAAACCTATACTGTTGATGTTCCTTATGATACCGAGTATCAGGACGACGATACACGTTATGAAGGCGTTGAAACAGTATCGCAGGAAGGCGAAAAGGGCAAAAACAAGATAACTGCCAAGGTTTACTATGTAAATGATGAGGAAGTCAAGAGGACTATACAAAAAACCGAAAGAGTGAAAGAGCCTGTGACCGAGATCATATTGCAGGGCACACTTCCTCCGCAGTCATCGCATTATTCGGACGCATCGGCAGAAACGGGAAAAAAGTACATCTGGCCTGTTGACGGCGGCACGTTCTGGGAATGGGGCTGGTGGGACGGCGGTTATGCCGGACACCGTGGTGTCGATATAGGTGCGCCATACGGAACGGACGTATATGCAGGTGCAAGCGGTACAGTAATCTTTGCGGGCTGGGACAACGGCGGTCTGGGAAATGCGGTCATGATCCTCCACCCCGATGGGTATACAACTGTATATGCGCATAACAGTGAAATATTTGTAAGTGCGGGACAGGAGGTAAATCAGGGCGAATGTATAGCCGCAGTAGGCGAAACCGGACTTGCTTACGGCTGTCATTGCCACTTTGAGGTAAGATACGGCTCTGAAAGACTTAACCCGAGGTATTATCTGAGCGGATTGCCGGATCCGGGGTATTGATTTTCAATTGAATAGGTGATATGAATGCAACCGCTGTGTCTGAGGGCACGGCGGTTGTTTTTTTATTGCAATATGGTTATAAACACTTTCTTTCTTTCATAAATTTACTGTAGAACACCCGAAAGGAAAGGACGTGCAGTATGAACGAGCTGATGACAAGAGAAGAGTTTTTGAGTGAACGCAATGCGATATATGAGCCTGACGCTGTTGCCGATGAAAAAACGGACGAGCCGTCAAAAGGTCCGAGGATAGTTATTCCCGGAGCGGGGAAAGATTAGCAACTGACAGCTGACGGCATTACGGTATCGGAAATAGTGATAAAAAACAGACAGAGCAGGCAGTATGCGGGACTGATATTGTTTATAACGGCAGTGGCGGGAGTAGTTGCCGGAGCTGTGCTTTACGGTGATATGACGGTGGTCATATCGGACGAAATGCTGAAAAATTATCTTTCAGGGAGGATACACGGCGGATTTTTCGGCAACGCGGCAGCTTCATTTATCGCGGCGCTGATATGGTGCATAGTGCCGTTTATATCCGGACTGTGTGCTGTCGGACAGCCTGTAGGCGTGCTTGTTCCGGCATTCAAGGGGATAGGTATAGGAATGACATTTTCAGCGCTTTTGGATACATACGGTGCGAACGGAATACCCGCCTTTGCGGCGTTTATCCTGCCGTCCGCATTTATAGGAACATTCGTATGCTGTTATCAGTGTCAGCTTTCTTTATCGTGTTCAAATAACATATTGGCGACATTAAGAGGCAGACGTGAAACAGCTCCGCATTATTATAAGATATATATTGAACGTTTTGCGGTGTGCTGTATAGGTTGCTTTCTGCTTGGTATAGCGGATGCGGGGATATCTTTTTTGCTCGGACCGATATTCGTTATATGAACCCCTTGAAATTTTTACTTCATTGGTGTATAATGTTATCAGTAAAAATTGCCTTTGGCATGAAAGAAGGATAACATTATGGAAAAAATGGAAGTATTACTGGAAACCTCCGCACGTCATATCCACGTTACACAGGAGGCTCTCGAAGCATTGTTCGGTAAGGGTCATGAGCTTACAAAGAAGAAGGATCTTTCTCAGCCCGGTCAGTTCGCTTGCGAAGAAAGAGTTACTATAACAGGTCCGAAGAGATCGCTTGCCAATGTATCTATATTAGGCCCTGTACGTCCTGCTACACAGGTTGAGCTTTCCGCTACAGACGCACGTTCTATCGGATGTCCCATATTTGTAAGAGAGTCGGGCGATATCGCAGGCACACCCGGCTGCAAGATCACAGGTCCTGAGGGCGAGATCGAGATCAGCGAGGGTGTTATTGTCGCTAAACGTCATATCCACCTTGTTCCCGAAACCGCTGAAAAGTGGGGCGTTAAAAACAAGGACGTTGTAAGCGTTAAGGTGAACTCGGACGGCAGAAGCGCTGTACTCGGTGACGTTGTTATCAGAGTAAGCGAGAATTTCGCAGATGCTATGCATATTGATACCGATGAGTCAAACGCTGTTATGGCTGCTCCCGGTATGATGGTTGAGGTTATCAAGTAAATCCCGTTAGTTAATTGTAATATGAACAAATTGATCTCTGTGGCTTTTCGGTCACAGAGATTTTTTTGTAAACATATTGAAATTGTCCGAAAAATATTGTATAATATTATTGCTACATAATGGTAATCTGATTGAAAATAAGGGGGAAATATGAAAAATCCTTTCAAAAGAATTATTGCGGCGATAACAGCCGTTATGCTTGTGGCAGGAAGTGCGCCGCTCAATACGATAGCATCGGCACAGCTGGCTCCTGTGGAAACTGCCGGTCACGGTATGCTTTCATCGGTGTCGGAAGAATATATCGGATATATGCATTCCGGCGAGGGCGACAAAGCGGGGAATACACCGTCTATGCTTGATGTGTCGTACCTCGGCGAAAGCTACGCACAGCTCACAAAGACGGCAGATGAAAAATTCCCGTCATCGTATGACCTGAGGGATCACGGCAGGGTGTCGCCGGTTGAGAATCAGTCGCCGTACGGTACCTGCTGGGGGTTTGCATCGCTTGGTTCAATAGAGTCACAGCTTATAACGCAGTTTACCGATATTTCTTTTTCAAAAAAACACCTTGTCTGGAACGCATATGAGAACGATTATATGCGGGAATTCTTCAACGGGGTAAGAAGCAAAGAGGATTTCGATAATCCCTATGATATGGGTGGTTTTGACAGCCTTGCAACGGCTACGCTGGCGGAGTGGAACGGTCCTGTTTATTCCTACAGATTGCCGTATGACGAGGATGATACCGATGAGCATCTGACGGGTGAAAGCGATTTTCATCTTACAGATGTGTACTTTGCGACGGCACAAACCTATATTACGGATGGGTACGATAATATTTTAGAAAAAGATATTTCCGAAAAAATCATAAAAGAGCTTGTAAGCGAATACGGTGCATCGACGATATCGTATTGCAGTGATGATGCTTACTACAACAATGAATATTACACTTCCTTTTGTTATGACGAGAATAAAGTTGCCGACCATGCGGTTTCGGTTGTCGGATGGGATGATGATTTTTCAAGAGAAAAATTCGGCACAAATGATGACACCCGTCCTGAAAAAGACGGCGCATGGCTTATAAAGAACAGCTGGGGTGCCAACTGGGGAGATGACGGATATTTCTGGCTGTCGTATGAAGACCCGACTATAGGCTGGGTGGCAAAATATATCGTTGATAGCAAGGACAACTACAGCAATTATTACGGTGTCGGAAAGATGTGGTCGCTGAACGCTTCGGCGGATACGTTCTATAAAGACGAAAATGCCAAGAAATACGGCTATATGTCGAATATATTCACGGCAAAGGGAGATGAACAGCTTGAAGCGGTTTCGTTCTATACGACTGATGTAAATACGCAGTATGAGATAACTGTTTATACCGATACCGACAAGGAAAACCCCGTAAGCGGCAGCATAGCTTTAAGCGGTCAGGCGGGAACGGAAAAATATCCCGGTTATCATACTGTGGAGCTTGACAAGGCGGTCGCACTGACAAGCGGAGAGAATTTTTCCGTGGTGGTCAAGCTTACAAATCCCCGATATGGATATCCGTTGCCGGTCGAGATATATTATAATGGCTTTTACAATTCTTCACCGGAGTATTCCGATGACGGGAGAGTATCAATGTACAGTGAAAACGGCAAGGATTGGAATGACGTGTCGGAGCTGTCCTATGTAACCGGCGGATATACATTATGCGCTACCGGCTTTTGTCTTAGTGCGTTTACAAATCCTCTGCCGGAGAGCAAAACCGCATCGGAAAATGTGCGTTTTTCGATAATCGAAGGTCCTGTTGCGCTTGGAAGCAAGCTTGAACTGAGCGGAGCGGACGAGATATGGTACAGCATAGACGGCGGAGCGGCTATACATTATACAAAGCCGATCGTTATTGAAAAGGAGTGCACTGTTTCGGCATGGAGCAAGACGGACGGCAGAAGCGGCAATATCGTCAGCCGTACATATACAAAGGCAAAGTCGGCGCTTACGGAATATGCGGTCAAATACGGAGATAAGAAGCTCTTTGTGACACCGGATATGTTCGGAGAGGATACCGAAGTGACCTTGTCTGCAGCTGTAAGCGGCGTTTCGATACGCCCCAGAGGCAGTGACGTTATTATGATCGACGGAAAAACAGCCGCATCCGATGAATGGTCGGAGGAAATAGAGCTGACCGCAGGCGAAAGCCGTGATATAGTTATTACTTCATCTGCTGACGGCAAGGATAAAACAGAATATACAATACACGTTTCAAAGCAGAATATCGGATATGATACGGACAAGGAAACGATAAAGTATGACGAAAGCAGATATATAGTAAAAGACAAGGACGGAAATATTCTTGCAAACGGCGACTCTTTATCGGACTTTACGGAGCAGAAAATAAGCATTTATAACAAAGACAATGAGCTTATTGCGACTGAAACAACACCTAAGAGATATACGATTAATCCCGCTGTAAAGACTCTTGTTTATAGCAAGGAAGCTACTCTTTACACTTTTTCAAAGAATTTCGTGTACTCGTATTCTTCCGATATGAGCGATGCGGTAGCACTCGACGGGGAAACAATACCGCTTACACCCGGAAAGAATATCTACCTTCAGCGTGTGGCTGATGTAAATGGATTTGCAAGCGACATACTTTGTATAGATGTTCCCGAAAGACCTGCCGCCCCCGAAAACGTTAAAACAAAATCGGGAATCAATAATATCGGTATTGACAGTGACGGAATATATGAATTCCGTTTACAGGGTCAGGATACATGGACAGGTGACAGCGAATATATCACAGAGCTTGCAAGCGATGCGGAATATACGATAGAGGTAAGAAAGAAAGCTACCGATGACGAATTTGCTTCTGAGGTTGCAACGATCAAGGTAAAAACATTAAAGGGTGTTATTATACCTGTATATTTTTATTATAACGGAACTGTTGTTCTGACTGATGAGAAGCATCTCACCACGCTCGGTGAAAGCGTAATTGAATATGACGAAAAGGAGCTTGGGAATTGCGGATATGTATTCGTCGGAAAAAACAAGGCAACAGTGAATGTTACCGAAAAAGACGGTGCTTATGTCGCACAAAAGGATTTTGTGGCATTCAACATAAAGCCTGCCGTTGATAATTCGGACAAGAAAACCCATGTTGTTTACTGTGATGCATTTACCGAAGAGGTGATAGAAGAGAACACAATAAGTTACGCCGATCGCACAATATTCAACATAGACAACATTGATTGCCCTGAAGGATACGGGTATTATCAGTATGAGCAAAGAAGCAGCAAAGATTATATCACAAGGCTGTTGTATATAGACGGCAAATGGCATCCTGCCGACAGTGAGATCGTAGTGCCTGTTGAAAAGCTCCCTGCGGTCAATGTTAAAATTGTTGACGAAAACGGCAATAAGGTTTACGAGTACAATGAATATGTGACTTACGGAAAATATGACGCAAAAGCAGAGATCCCCGATGGATATACGGCGGTAGGCAATGTGGATTTTGCTGTCAGCGTTACAAGAGGTGAAAACGGCAGGCTTGTATGCAACATATCGGAATTTGTTGTGACGGTAAAAAAAGATTCCGAAAAGCCTGAAGAGCCGGAGAAGCCGGAAGAACCTGCTAAGCCCGAACAGCCTGCAAAGCCGGAAAATCCTGCAAAGCCGGAAGAACCTGCAAAGCCCGAACAGCCTGTAGAGCCGGAACAGCCTCCAAAGCCCGAACAGCCTGCAAAGCCGGAAGAACCTGCAAAGCCGGAACAGCCTGCAAAGCCGGAACAGCCTGCAAAGCCGGAACAGCCTGCAAAGCCGGAAGAACCTGCTAAGCCCGAACAGCCTGTAGAGCCGGATAAACCGACAAACCCGAATACAAGCGGAGATATACCGTTTGCGGCGGCAGCTGCCCCTGTTGTTGCGGTTGCGGTGATGATAAGCACAGTTACGGCAAGAAAACGCAAAAAGTAAATATTACGGAAAAAGTCAGGTGTAACGCTTGGCTTTTTCTTTTGCTTGTGGTAAAATATAAACGGTAAGCATATGCTAACTCAAAAGGAGATGAGATATACGGATATATTGATTATATTGCTGATACCGCTTGCAGGGACAACACTCGGCGCGCTGACCGTATTTTTTATGCGTGATAAGGTGAGCGCTAAAACCGAAAAATTATTGCTCGGGTTTGCGTCGGGAGTTATGGTCGCGGCTTCTGTGTGGTCGCTTCTGATACCGTCTATGGAGCTGTCGGTCGATACATACGGAAATTTAAACTGGATACCTGCTGTGGTCGGCTTTGCGGTCGGAATACTTTTCCTGCTGGGGATAGACAGTCTTGTGCCGCATCTGCACCTTGACAGCGATAAGCCCGAGGGTGTGCGAACGAAGCTTTCAAAAACGACAATGCTGCTGCTTGCGGTCACTATTCACAATGTCCCCGAGGGTATGGCTGTCGGAGCAGCGTGTGCGGGAGCGGCAGGCGAAACCATGACGGTGGCGAGCACTTTTGCGCTGGCACTCGGTATAGCTATTCAGAATTTTCCCGAAGGTGCTGTAATATCCATGCCGCTTAAAGGTGAGGGTATGAAAAAGGGCAGGGCGTTCGCGATGGGGGTACTGTCAGGCGTTGTCGAGCCGATAGGTGCGGTAGCAATGATACTGCTTGCTTCTTTCATTGCTCCGCTTTTGCCGTATATGCTGTCGTTTGCGGCGGGTGCTATGATGTATGTTGTGATAGAAGAGCTTATACCGGAGGCGCAGAGCGGTGAGCACAGCAATATAGGAACGATAGGTGCGGCGGCAGGGTTTGTTGTTATGATGGTGCTTGATTGTACGTTGGGGTGAGAAGAATGGGGCTGTGACACAGCACGAAAAAGGAAAAGTGAGCCGAAGCGCAAAGGATAGTGCGCGCGGCTCGCTTTTTTTGATATGTGGAGAAAATTTGTTTTTAGTGTACTTCTATTATAACGTTTTAGTAATTTACATTGATAGCAGGCTACCGATAGTTCTGTTTGTCGGATAGCACTTCTCGGGTTC
>OMFM01000842.1_pt1 | contig 10804 bp, 6 predicted proteins | sample 1645661 | NCBI WGS metagenome assembly OMFM01 (sample SAMEA103958128, study PRJEB25191) | human gut metagenome | reverse complement strand
AGGTGAGAGGAGTAGCAGACTTGCCTTTCTTCATGTACCGTATGATGATGATCTTTGGTTAACATGTCTGGTGGGCTATCCACGGACTTCCGCACCTGAGCCAAAAAATGTGCGACATTGCAAGTGGTGGACTATATCCAGCCGTGAATAATAGTGACGTGCTTTCTTATGATATATTCATTCCTGACAAGGATTTCCTTCATCGGGTTACACAGATATATCAACAAGCCGATAAATCAGGATTTGAACTTCGTAAATCGATTGATGCAATAGATGCTGTCATAAAGAGTTTGATAAATAGTTAATAACAATTGAATATGCAAATTGACGATAGGCATATAACAGGATGGTGTGATCAATGTTGGGAATATTTCAATCGCAGCATTGGCCAATATAAGCGGTACTACAAATACGCTAAGATTGGAATCACTATAGACTATAAAGTACGTGCTTCGCAACATGAACATCGGGAGAAAAAATACAAATGGGAGCGAATGATAGTGCTGTATAGAACTACAAGTGAGAATAATGCCAATTATGTAGAAGGCTACTACCAAGAACGTGATGACTTCGTCAATGAATGGTACGGGTGGAGTCATATGTCACCAACGGGAGAGTATTATGTATATCTCTTGCTTGGAAACCATAGATTTAGAAGAAAATAGTAATAATCACATAGTCGTTTGATATACTGCAAATAAAGCAAAAGGTCACGTTAATTAAATAACCAAAACATATACAGATATGATTGACAATTTAATTAATGAAATAGAACAGGCGATGCTCAATGTCCTTGATAACGAGCAGCTGAGCCAGTTGCGAAAGGTGCTTGATTACACCTTCCGCAATGTTTCCGTGACTAATAAGGAATCTGTACACACAGAGAGTAATAACCAGACTCTTATTGACAATTTCATCGCTGCCAAGAAAGTTGAAGGTTGCTCAGACAAGTCCATCTCCTATTACAAGAGCACTATCATCAATGCTCTTGTAAAGATTAAGAAAGAGGTTGTGCATATCACCACCGATGACTTGCGAGGTTATTTGAACCAATATCAGGAAGAAAGTGGTGCAAGCAAAGTAACGGTTGATAATATCCGTCGTATTCTCTCAAGCTTCTTCTCATGGTTGGAAGAAGAGAACTACATCGTCAAGAGTCCTGTACGGCGAATCCACAAAGTAAAAGTTGGCAAGACCGTTAAGGAAACCTATACTGATGAAGCCTTAGAGCAGATGCGCGACCATTGCTGCAATATACGTGACCTTGCTCTAATAGATCTGCTCGCTTCCACAGGAATGAGAGTAGGCGAACTGGTACGGCTCAACAAACGTGATATTGACTACCAGAATAGAGAATGTATTGTTACAGGTAAGGGTGATAAGCAACGAAAGGTTTACTTCGATGCACGTACCAAGATACACCTACAGAAATATATTAATAGCCGTACTGACACAAATGATGCGCTCTTTGTGTCATTATTGGCCCCAAATAACCGCTTAGAAATTAGCGGTGTAGAAATCCGTTTACGACGGCTTGGGCGAGAATTGAACATTCCAAAAGTTCACCCACACAAGTTCCGTCGTACCCTCGCTACAATGGCAATAGACAAAGGAATGCCTATCGAGCAAGTCCAGCATCTTTTAGGCCATCAAAGTCTCGATACAACATTGCAATATGCGATGGTGAATCAGAATAATGTTAAGTTGTCTCACCATAAATTCATTGGATAGTATGTCGCAATTTATCGAGATGTTTGACTTTCATGAGCTAAACTTTAATTCGCCCTCTAAGGATTTTGAATCCATGTGTTTGGATGATACTTCGTCTGCCACCAAAATACCAGCAGCTGAGTATCTTCAAGAAGGGAAATATGCAGTTTATGACCAGGCCCAAGAGAAGGATATTGCAGGTTATTCAAATACAGAACAAGGTCTTTGCAGAAACTACCCAGCTGTTTTATTTGGTGACCATTCACGTGTAGTAAAATACATCAACGAGCCTTTCTTTATAGGTGCTGATGGTGTTAAGATTATTAGGCCTAGGGAGGATAATCTGATTCCAGAGTTCTTATACTTTGATTTGAAGTATCATAACATACCGAATACAGGATATAATCGACACTTCAAATACATTAAGATGATTAGTCTGACGAAAGCTTCATTGGAAGAACAAAGTCAATTTCTATCAATTGCTCATCAGGCCGATAAATCAGGATTTGACGGGCGCAAATCGCAATTTATCGAGATGTTTGGAGGTGGTAATTGGCCACAAAAAACTTTGGGCGAAGTAGGCTCTTTCACTCGCGGTGGAGGATTTCTGAAATCTGATTTTGTAGAACATGGCATTCCTTGTATTCATTACGGACAGATTCATACAAAATTTGGGCCTTTTATAACTTCACACATCACTGAAATATCTTCTGATTTAGAATCAAAAACGAAATTTGCATCAAAGGGCGATTTAGTTATAGCAATCACAAGTGAAGATACAGAAGGGTCATGTAAGAGTACTGCCTGGTTAGGTGACTATCCAGTTGCAGTAGGAGGCCATGCGGCCATATATAAACATAGTATGAATCCGCTATACATGTCTTTCTTTTTTAAATCCACATTATTTAATTATGCAAAAATTGAGTATGTACACGGTACAAAAGTCTTTGAAATAAAACCAGATGACATAGCGAAAATATTGGTTCCGTGTCCTCCAATGAGTTTACAAAATCAATTTTCTGCAATAGCCGAACAGTCCGATAAATCAGGATTTCGAACTTCGTAAATCGATTGATGCAATAGACAAAGTGATCAAGAGTTTAATCAACAAAAAAATATAAAAATATGGCAAATTTACAGGTTAATCAAATTAAGAGACACCTTGAAAGCAACTATATTCCCCATGTTGATGATTCGGATATAATCGAAACGGGCGAAAAAAAGGAAATTCATGTGTTATCACGTGCGTTGGCTGCATATTCTGTAGCCTCACTTGGTAATTATGACCCAAAGGAGGTCTGTTCAAATATAACAGACGAGTTTGGAGACAACGGTATTGATCTGATACACGTTGATGTTGATTCTAAAAAAATGTGGCTAGTCCAATCAAAATTTATTGTCAATGGTAATAAAGGTGTAGATTGTGGCGAACTTCATAAATTCATCAAAGGAATTGAAGATCTCTGCAATGCAGATTATTCGCATTTTGGCACAAAAACTAAAAGACTTCAGGCAGAAATTGATCAAGCCTTGCAAGATGCACAATTTCACATCTATATTGTTATCGCCTATACGGGTAATAATCTCTCAAAAGATAATAATGACATATTGCTGCCATTCATCAGTGAGAATAATGATCCAACAGAAATAATGGAGCTTGTTGATTTCAATTTAGCGAAAGCTCATAATATATTAAGACAGGGTCTAAATACTCCAATTACGTGTAGTCTCCATCTTAAAAATTGGGGGCAAATAACAACTCCATATAAATCTATCTATGGCATTGTTGATGCCACAGAGATTGCAACACTTTGGGCTAATCATGGCACAAACCTGTTATCCAAGAATATTAGACATTTTTTAGGTAATACAGAGGCTAATAATGCCATGATTGAAACACTGACAAATACCCCAGAGTTATTTAAGTACTTTAATAATGGCGTGTCTATTTTGTGTAACACGTATAAAAAAACATTATATGGAGGGACAAACACTGAATTGGGTATTTTTGAATGTGAAGGTATTGAGATTGTAAATGGAGCCCAAACTGTTGGAACAATAGGAGAATATTATAGAAAAACACCTCTAGATGGTCATTCAATAGCAGAAGTTCTTGTAAAGATTATTTCTTTAGAAGGAGCTCCTGAAGATTTTTCTAAAAAACAAACCATAGCAAATAATACTCAAAATAAAGTTGAGAAAAAAGACTTTGCCTCATTAAGTCCTGTTCAGCAAAAATTAAAAGATGAGTTACGTTTGAATGGCATTAACTATCATCTAAAAAGAGGAGTAGATGTACCCATTGTTCTTGATGATTATAATTATACATTCGAAGAGGCTGCCGTTGCTCTGGCTTCATATCAGCAAGACGTTACTCTATCTGTATTAGCGAAACGTGAGGTTGGTAAATTATGGGAATCATTATCAGCAGCACCTTATACGGATCTTTTTAATGAAACTCTCTCAGCAGTATGTTTGGAACACATCTTATTTATATATAGAAGAATACAGACTGTCTTAAAGACTCTTCAGAAGCCGGATAATGAAGCTAGAACTAACCGAATTCTAGTTTTAGGAAACATATTTATCACTCATTTGGTTTTTCAAAGAGTAACACAAGCGGATTTGGAAAATAAATCTCTTAATGCTCCACAATTTTTCGAGAACAATATAAAGCCTCTTGTAGAATATTATGCAAATATGACAATTAATACTGTAAATTCAAATTATACAAATTCGAATATTCCACAATTGTTTAGAAACTATACTAAATGTAGGGATATAAAACAAAAAATAACAAGTAATACAGATTAAGTAAATATTATCGTAATGGCATACTTTAACGAAGAAAATACCGTTGAGCAGATGCTCATCAACGCCGCAGGCAAGTGTGGTTGGATTTATGTGGAGCCACAGGAAGTTCCACGTCTTCCTGACGAGGTGCTCGTCACAGAATGGTTGTTGACAGCTCTAAAGAAATTCAATGATATTACAGATGACCAGGCAGCACAGGTTATTTATCGAATCCGTGCAGCTTGCAGCATTGGCAACAATCAAGAAGAACTGATTAATGCCAATGACCGCTTCCGTCGATTGCTGTTTGAAGAAAACTCCTATCCTTTTGGAGAGGATGGAGAGAATATCAATATCCGCTTCTTCAGCGACAAACCTTCTGAAAATCGCTGTGTAGTAACCAATCAATGGGAGTTCCCTCGCAAGAGTAAGGAAGGCGGCAAGCGTCTTGACCTGGTATATATCATCAATGGAATACCAATGGTAATTGGTGAAGCCAAGACACCAGTCAAATCTTCTGTGACATGGGCTGATGGTGCAACCGATATTCTTCACTATCAAAAGAGCATTCCAGAAATGTTTGTTCCAAACATCCTCACCTTTGCCAGCGAAGGACGTGAACTGCAATATGCAGGCGTAGGTTGTCCCGTGGATAAATGGGGACCTTGGTTTGCTGATGAGGATCGTCGTCATGGTACGCTTGAAGATGTGGAGCATAACTATATTTCACTGATTACGCCAGAACGTTTGCTTGACATCTATCGCTATTATACTGTATTTACGGGTACTTCGAATGGTAGGAAGATAAAGATTGTATGCCGTTACCAGCAATACCTTGGCGGTGAAGCCATTGTGCAACGAGTGTTAGGTACATATCGGGCTGGAAAGGGACCAAGAAAAGGACTTATCTGGCACTTCCAAGGTTCAGGCAAATCATGGCTGATGGTATTTGCTGCCCAAAAACTACGCCGTCAGAATGATTTGAAGGCTCCGACAGTGGTAATTGTAGATGACCGTATTGACTTGGAAGACCAGATTACAGGTGACTTTACCCGTGCTGAGATACCAAACGTGGATGGAATATCTTCAAAGGAAGAATTGGAAACGAAGATTCAACAACGCAAGATACTCATAACTACCATCTTCAAGTTCGGTGATCTGAACGATGGCGAGGTCATTGATGACCGCGACAATATAATCTTACTCATGGACGAGGCCCACCGCACACAGGAAGGCGACCTCGGAAAGAAAATGCGAACAGCACTGCCTAATGCATTTTTCTTCGGTTTGACAGGTACACCTATCAACCGCAATGACCATAATACCTTTGCTTGCTTCGGCAGCGAAGAAGACGAATATGGCTATATATCTAAGTACACATTCCAAAACTCTGTCGATGATGGTGCCACCTTGGAGTTGAATTTCCAAACTGTTCCTGTGGAAATGCATCTTGACGAGGCTAAGCTTCAGGAAGAGTTTGATGCACTGACCGACCAGATTAGCGAAGAAGACAAACAAGAACTTGTTCGACGCACAAGTGTAGAGGCGTTCTTTACGGCAGAAAAGCGTATCAATGATGTATGTAAATATATCGTAAACCATTTCCGTGAGTATGTGGAGCCAACAGGCATGAAGGCCCAAGTGGTGGTGTATAACCGTGACTGCTGCGTGAAGTACAAGAAAGCATTAGATGCCTTGCTTGGTACGGATGACCAGACAACCATCGTTATGCATACTGCGGGTGATAAAGCGGATGAATACAAGGCATATAAGCGTAGTCGCGATGAGGAAAAGAAACTGCTCGACCAATTCCGTGACCCGTTGTCACCTTTGAAGTTCGTCATCGTGACCAGCAAACTGCTGACAGGTTTTGACGCGCCAATTCTTCAATGCATGTATCTTGACAAGCCTATGAAGAACCATACACTATTACAGGCCATCTGCCGTACAAACCGTACCTATAACGAGAATAAGAAGTGCGGCTTGATTGTTGACTTTGTTGGTGTGTTTGAGGATGTGGCTAAGAGCCTTGCATTCGATGAGGAAAGTGTGAAGACTATCATCAAGAATATGGATGAGATTAAGGCTGTCATTCCTACATTTATGCAGGAATGTTTGCAGTTCTTCCCAGGTGTTGACCGCACCATTGGTGGATGGGAAGGATTGACCGCGGCTCAGCAATGTCTGAAGGAGGAAGGCGTGAAGACAAACTTCGCACGTCACTTCGCACGACTTTCAAAAGCTTGGGAAATAATTTCTCCAGACGAGTTTCTTGCTCCATATTCAAGCGATTACACTTGGCTGGCACAAGTATATCAAAGTGTGCGGCCTGTTAGTGGAGGAAATCTGATCTGGGCTCTGCTCGGAGCTAAGACCATTGAAATTATTCATAATAATATTGATACTATTGACATAGGTACACCACTTGAAGACCTCGTTGTTGACGCTGATATTATCAACTCTGTTTTAGAGGACGAAAAGAAACGCGAGAAGAAAATCATCGAGGTGGAGAAGATGCTGAAGATTCGACTTGGTGAACATAAAGGTGATCCAAAGTTCAAGAAGTTTGCCGATAAATTGGATGAACTTCGTGAACGTATGGAGCAAAACCTGATTTCAAGCATCGACTTCCTAAAGCAGTTGTTGCAAATGGCTCGTGAGTTGTTGGAGGCAGAAAAGGAAATTGAAAAACCACAGGACAAGCGTGCCCAGGCAAAGGCAGCTCTAACGGATCTTTTCCAAAGCATTAAGACAGAGGAAACACCTTTCATCGTTGAACAAGTGGTGAACGACATTGACAATGAAGTGGTCAATATCATTCGCCAGTTCAATGACGCATTCCAAAGCGTTACTGCTAAGCGTGAGATAAAGAAGAAACTGCGTTCTATCCTTTGGATTAAATACCAGATTAAGGATAATGACGTTTTTGAGAAGGCATATAGTTATATAGAAATGTACTATTAGTATATTTGATATGTTAAGAGGCAATATGAGCTATGCTCCCTTTATGGGAGACAACAAACCACTAAGTGTTGGACTGAATCCACTAGGTATTCGCACTGCATCTGAGCAACTGTTTACAACGCTGTTGCCTGGACTTAACGTTGTGACTCTCAGAATACGCTACTATAGCTTTTATTGCTGGCTTCTCAAATCATTCTATGCCAAACGGACTGAGGCTAAAAAAGCAGACCTTCAACGACACATAAGAATGTCTGAGCTATTGATGGCCCTTATACATGCCCAAAGCAACTTTAGTGGTGGCGTACCGGGCATTACTCGTGCATCTGAAATCATTGGAAAAGGAGAAGATGTCATTGACTTCAACGAAGATGCAATGCCTAAAGGGAAACCTGTAGGAGGTTACTGGAAAGGCTCTTATGGTGCCTTCGGAACATACTATGCTGCATCTTTGCAAGAAATGAGTATAATCCGACCAATAATAGATAATACAAACTTGTATAATGTAACATCGAAAACAGAGGATTATATAAGCGGAGAAGACTTGGCTGATGCTTTCGCAGAAAGTGTCGGTACAGAAATGGGAAACCTTTTTGAGGCATGTGCCCATAATGGTGTGGTTACAAGAAAGCAGTTAGAGGAAATGGAGCCCGTCTTCCAAAGTCACAACCTACCAGAGAATAAAGAATGTGCTTTACTGCTTGATATGCTTCTTCAAAACGACAAGCCATACATTCTTAAAGAGAGTAAACTGCGTAAGGACAGTTTGAGACTTCTCCTTGGTTATCTCTATGAGTGTCCAGTAGATAATTTCTCTGAGTTGGCTTTTGCCAAGTATGTCTATGACAAGTACAACAAAGGAACAGAAGATAGTTTGGCTGCTGTTGGTTGGTACGCATACTATCTAAATGACAGCCGCCAGTATGAAGCCTTGAATATCTTTGATGTTCTTTTGAAAAGGTTACATGAAAGCAAAAGCCCTGGACAATGGGAGAACATAGAAAAGCTGACCTCGGAACTGGCAGGTGACGTCTGTCACAACCTAAATGCGGATAATCGAACCATGAAGAATTTGCTTTCTAATTGGGAGTCTATCATTGAACCTGAGGAAGAAATGACCCATGCATTTTATGTTATTTTGGATAACTACAGACGGAACCCTAAATACAAAGATTGTAAATCCGTAATAAGGCAGTTCTTCCGCAATGTCAGCAACGATGCCTTAGATGCATTTGACTCTATCGAGAGGAGCGTGGATGAAATGGTTTTTGATTATGTCAAACGTTACTTAACTGAAAACATCATTTACAACCATTATTCTGAATCTATGAGAAAATATAGCCAAAATGGTATTCCTACTCAGAAGTTAACCATTGAAAATGGCTATGTAAGAGGTATAGCAACTTATAGTGCGACCCACAGTTCTCCACGTATTGATACACTGCGTAATTACGCAACAGATTTGGGGCTAATTTCAGGGAATAAGATTACTTCAAAGGGCGAAAAACTTCTTAACACTCTACAAGATGATTGAACGCAAAAACATAATAAAGCTACTCAGTGATAGGTCAAATGTATATCATTCAGCTTTGTTGACAACATATAGTTTTGACCCCATCTTTTTTGAATCTGTATATCTTTCTACGCTGCGTAAGTTGGGTGTTACAAACATTGTGGTTCTGATGGATGCCAACATGTATGACCAATTGCTTGCTGATACGAACTATCAATGTCATCGAGTAACCCAGAATAACTATACTTTAGTTAGACAAGAGAACACATATTCAGGAGTATTCCACTCCAAAATGGTTTTGTTATTCGGTGAAGAGGAAGGAGCGTTGGTATTAGGAAGTGGAAATCTTACGTATAGTGGTCTTTCAAATAACGAAGAGGTATGGAGCGTTTTTCATGTGGCAGGAAATGATTCTATTCATTATCCGCTTCTTAACAAAGCATGGAAATATCTCAGGGGCGTCACGTCGTCAGTATCACCATTAGTCCAACGGCAATTAGACTGGATGCAGGAGCAATCTCCGTGGTTGCATAAAGACAGTAATGATGGAACTATCCTCCTTCTATCTGGTGAAGAGGGACAGTTGTTATACAATTCTTCTAATTCAACGATTCTAAATTCCGTATATCTTTCTATTGGCGAAAGAGAAATAGAAGAGATAACAGTTATTGCACCCTTCTATGATACAGAAGGGCATGCCTTGAAAGAATTACAAAGACACTTCTCTCCCAAAAAGATGAAATGTGTGCTTGATTTGGATCGCCAAAGTGCTCCGTACTCATTGCTTCAGAATGGTACATTCATTGACTATTATAAATCGACATCATCCTATCCTTTACATGCCAAAATAATTGAGATTCAGGGTAGAGAAGAAACTTGGATTCTATGTGGAAGTGCAAATGCTGGTAATATGGCTTTAGGTACCACCACATTCGCATTCAATGACGAAGCTTGCATTTTCCTTCATAGCAAAAATAGAAGGGACTACATTAAAGAATTAGGTATTTCATTTACGTCTTTAACATCAGATGAAAAGAAATCGATAGTTCGTCCGAAACAAGAAAAAACGAATGAGTCACCAATACTCGTCAATCTGATTTCATGTGAGGAGAAAGAGAATGAATTATTTCTACGATTTAACAAGTCTGGCATTGAAGGAAAACTGACACTCCTAGATGATGCACAGAATGTTATCTGTAGCTTTGATATTATCACCAAAGAAGAAACTACAATCACAATAGGGAACATCGGAGAAGGGACATTACATATAGCTGTTCTGAAAAATGACGATACGGAAATATCAAATCGAATTATAGTTATTAAAGAAGTCGATGTGGAACGTGGCAATCCCGATCCCCAACGAAGGAAGTTATCAAGTTTATTAGATGATGCCGATTTGTTGGAGAATATGGGTCATATTTTGGGCTATATTGAATTTGACGAAACGGACAAAAAAGTAAAATCCGCCACATTCAGTAAGTCATCTAAAGAAGATGCTGAAGATGATACCATTGTTACCCGAGATAGATTCAACGAATTAAAAGATAGTGAGTTGAGTATCAGCATGCATTCCGGTGTAAGAATACTTGCTTATCTTCAACAGATACTATTCCAAAAAGAAGGGGATGCACAATCCGATGACGAATTATTAGATTTTGAGGAAGAGGGTGATGATAAGGAAGTTCCTAAAGACGATAATGGAAGAAATAGCTATCAATCCGATGCTAATGATGCTTCAAGGATGCAATTAGATGTTGTCAATTTTTTGAAGAAAATGCAGAATTTCTTATTAGAAAAGACAAAAGACCGAAGCATCTATGGTGAAAT
>OMFM01000837.1_pt1 | contig 10853 bp, 8 predicted proteins | sample 1645661 | NCBI WGS metagenome assembly OMFM01 (sample SAMEA103958128, study PRJEB25191) | human gut metagenome | reverse complement strand
ATTGGATAAAACAGCTTATTGGGGTAATTTTTATCCAGGGGTTCCACGCCCTTGTTTATGGATTTATTGTTACTAATTCTGTTGGATTGAGAGGAATTGAGAGTCTTATTACCTGTGCTTCTTTTATTCCTTTGACTGCAGTATTTTCAAATCTTTTTGGTATTTCTCCAACTGATATGTTACGACAGGCATCTTCAACTACAAATACAGCGAGAGCTGGATTATCTGGTGCTGTTGCAGTTGGAACTGGTGCAGTTTCTGGTGCGCTTTCCGGGGCTGCAAATATAGCCGACAAAGTTGGAACAAGTAAAAATACGATTTTGCAAAACGAGCAAAATGGTAGGTCATTTACACCTTCATCCTCAACAGTAACAGGGTCGATGCTTCGTGGATTGTCCGGTGCAACGAGGTTTTCTGGTGGTTCGGTATCTACAGGTTTAGGAGCAGGATATGATCTTGCATTGCAGGATCAATCTGGCACAACCGATATGCAGCGTGGATTTTCAAGTATGAGTTCCGGCATATCTGATATGGCGACCGGGCTTGGTGCTGCAGGAGCTTCGGAATATTTATCAAAATTTGCAAAAGAACACCCGCCGCTTGAAAGAGAATCAAACAAAGACGATTCAAATTCTTATAGCGGTAATAATTACAGATATAACAGAAGTGGTTATAAAGGTAATTATGGTGGAAGTGGAAATAGCGGTAATTATAGAGGAAAAGGGAAAAATTATACAAATAATCATAGTATCCGTTCAGGGGCAAATTCGTCAATGCGATCACCTAGTAATGGAACAAAGAGCAATAGTAAATCAAATGCGTATAGGCAGATTGCGGATTTAAGGTCTGAGTCTAAAGCTAGTAGTTATTTTGGCGACAACCTTGTAAAGACAAAGACGACATATTTGGGTGAATCTGATAAGGCAGTGCGGACATATAATGTTAAAGTCCCAGAAGAACTTCATGGAGAAAAGGATACAAGAGCCAAAGACCTATATGATCGTGCTGTAAAAATGAGTGAATTACAAAAAAATGGAAAAACCATGGAATACAACGAAGAAAGAAATAAGTTAATAAATGAGTATGGAATTAAAAATCTGGAAGTCAGGATGAGAAAAGAATATAAGGATGGGAATTATGTAAAATCCACACCTTATCTCAGAGTTCATACCGTTCAATTTCCAAATGAAGATTAATTCTAATCGGGATGAGTTGGCATCCCTCTTTGAGATAGAAGTAAATTGGTACTGGAAACTGTACAGAGCATATAAATGAAAAGGCAGTGTACAGTACCAACCTTGTGATTTGACACCTTGTAAGGTTTCGATTTTACAAGGTTCCAAAGGTAATTATTCTGGTTTATTCCTTATACATTGACTTTGTCGGGTTACGGTTTTGCAAGGTTCCAAAGGTAAAGAATGTATCTCTAGGATTGAGCGTCTACTTTGTAGGGTTACGGTTTTGCAAGGTTCCAACTGGATACTGAATATATAGATATAAGACAGAAAACTACTGGCTATAACAAAAGAAAGGATGATAGAGTAGTGAATAGTGGCGGCTTTGGAAATTCGTCTGAAAATTCCGAACAACAGAATAATAATTGGCTGAACAATAGTGCTTCTTTTGTTGGAAAAGCGGGAAGAAAAGCAGGAAAAAAAACCAAAAATGGGTTATCTAAAATTGCTCAAAAAGCTGCGAATCTTGTACTTAATTTACTATCAAAGTTATCCCCTTGGCAGATTTTGGTTGTTATTTTAATTGCATTTATTTTGATCTCAGCTGTTTTTTCTTTTGGTTTTTTTGCATCAAATGAAAACGCTGGAGAAACGAAAAGTTATACGGATTACTCCAATACAGTAGGATATAGTGAAAGTGGAGATACCGTTGTTACAAAGTTTTCAAACTCCAACGCAGCGTGTCTTTCCTATTATGAAACGCTGTCAAAGGAAAAGAGTGTGTACCAGATAAAGGAAACGGATACAGGAGAACAAGAATTAATATTAGCGGGTGCGGATGATGCAGCGGTTGATTATTTTAAAAACGATTTAGATTACTATATTGATCCTAACTTGTTGTATTGCATGAATAAATACCTTTTTAACGATCAGAACGTGTTTCCAGAATTGTTCTTAAATCCAGTGGCTTATAATCCATTCACTTACCAACTACAGAAGCTTACAGATGAAAATGGAAATATAATAGTCGAATCCAATATAAAAGGGAAGGATGGAAAAGAAACAGGAAAAAAAGAAAAGAGTGTTGCTGATTATGGAATTGCTTCTGTATTAAAGTACAAAAAAGAAACCATGACAGAACATATAAAAGGAACATATATAATGGAAGATTATTATGATTCCGAGTCCGGAAGCGTAAAACAGAGATCCATTAATGAACCTTATGATATTACAATTAGTACCAAGGAATACGATGTATTGGATCATGCAATAAGCATGGCAGGCTCCATGACCTATAATTATACCAATACTTCGGTAAAAACAGAGGGAATAAAAAGTGGAGAATCCGCTAATGAATCGGACAATGTAGAAAAAATATTAGTTGAAGACAAGCAGATCGTACAGTACAAAGTATCTTTTAATGGTACAGGTGGAGCTTCCCCGATATCGGGCAATGGTATTTTATTTTTTCCGACCTTACAAGAAGCAGAGGATTACGTCAATAATAATCCTTCATATCGAGTTGTGACAGATGAAAATGGAAATCCTGTAACCTCTGTACAGTCTTATAAATTGTACAAATATAGAGATACTTCAACATCTGGAATATATAGTGATTTTGTGAATATGACAGGATGTAATACAACCGATAGCGGTAATGATTATTTATATGATTACTTGACTAATTTCTCTACTTATAAGCCTGTTATAACTCGAACCTATGATACTTTTCTTTCAATGCACTCTGGAGGAGATACGAACCTTTATGTGAATATTGCTAAGTTTGGTGTACAGGGTGAATCTGGAACTACTGGGTCAGGTTCAGGAAGTGGATCTAATAAATTTGAACAGTTATACAATGGAGACAAAAAGGAGCTAATAGAAACGATATGGGATGGGCTTTTACAATTTGGGTTTTCTGAGATCCAGGCTGCAGCGGTCCTTGGAAATATGGCAAGTGAATCTTCATTTAATTTATCAGTTGTAAATGAAATTGGATGTGCGGGTCTTTGTCAGTGGTATCAAGGTCGAATGACAAGATTAAAAAACTTTGCTACAGCTATTGGATACGATTGGACAGATCCAATACCTCAAATTTTATTTGCCTGTATGGAACTTGATACAAAAAACACATATAGTTATGCCCCTAGACAATGGGCTTATGATCAGGATAAGACCTGGGATTCATCAAACGATGTCTCCGAGATTGCCAAAGCTATGGCTCTTGGATGGGAACGCTTTGCTTTACCAAGAGATTATGATGTAAGCAGTAGCGTAAGGTCAGAGGTTGCAAAAAGACAAGAGCAGTCTATGAGTGCCTATACATATTTAAAAGGAAAGACATTTGGACATATTATTCCATCCTTTGAAGCAGCTATGCCGAATGGAGCAAATACAGGCTCTAATAGTTCCAATACTGGAAATAATAACGGTACAATTAATGGATCTGCAATTACATCGTCAGGAACTATGACAGACGAAGATCGAAAATCCTTTTATGAATTTTATCACGCCATGGATGAATTGGAAGAAGATGTAACTTTTGAGTCTTACAACCGGAACTTAACTACGGATGAAGTTCAAAACATGGTTCTGCTTACAAATTCGTTTATTAATGGAACAACCATGTCAGAGGAAAGCTTAAATCTGGATGGAGCTTTATGGTCGGACAGCTTTGTTTCTAATCTGGAAGAAAAAAAAGAATCTGGTGATTCGTTTGCATCTACGATAGATGGACTTCCGATTGGCAACTCAAAGTCTATACAGGATCTTGATTTCTTATTCCCGGTTGATGTTTCTGGAAACCCAACATTTACTTCTGCTTTTGCTCCAAGAATAAGTCCTACAGCGGGTGCATCAACTTATCATAAGGGTGTAGATATTGGTTGTAAAGAAGGAACACCAATATATGCTGCTGCAGATGGAATTGTAGAAATTTCGCAATATAGTTCATCAGCAGGCAATTATGTCCAGATTAATCATGGATCAAATGCAAAAGGGGAAACCGTACAGACAGTGTATATGCATAATTCATCTTTACTTGTAAAATCAGGAGATCAAGTGAAGAAAGGGCAAGAGATTGCGAAAGCAGGAAGTACAGGATATTCTACAGGATCTCATTGCCATTTCGGATTAATGGAATTTACAGCAACCCAGTCCTTGCATTTGACCTGGCTACGGTTCCAATCATGGAAAATGGAAAACTTACAACGGTTGCATTACCGGCAGATAGTAATTTTACAAAGTATATAGCTTATAATGCTTCCAAAAATACATTTGCACAATAATTTTGTCGTTTTCCCTTATATTTTGTATAGACATATTCGTATTATATTAATAGAAACTAAAAAATGGAAAGGAGAGAAAAAGATGAAGAAGATTGGAGTTTTCTTTTTATTTCTGATTGTGTTTGTTTTTTTTCTTGCATTTACCCCGGTAAAAGCGGCTACGATTGTTGATGTCGAAGGGGGAGCAACTGAAAGTGAAACATCAGATGAGATTTCGGATGATTCGGATGATTCGGATGATTCGGATGATTCGGATGATTCGGATGAAACGGTAGACGATGAATCCTCTGGATTTGGTAACACATCTAATCAATTTTACTTAGACGAAGATGGAACATTACATGTCGGAGAGAATGTATCTGAACAACATTTTTTTAATCATCTATTTGGAAAGCTTTTACAAGGGTTAAATGTGGCACAGATCGTTGCTATCATCGTGATAATATTCTTTGCTGTCATTATAGTAGTATTATTGATAGCGAATATTATTGGGGATAAGAAGAAGGTCGGATTTTATCTTTTTGGGCTTTTGGCTTGTGGTCTTGGAGTTGTATTTATCTATTTTGCGAAAGATATTTTTGCGGCATTTGTATCATGGACTGCGAACTAATACTTAATAATGTGAATTGCCATCTGTCGGATTAACTGGCGGGTGGCAATTTTCTTAAGTAAGCTTATATGTTGACAAGATAATACCATTGTGGTATTATGTAAGCAAATAATTGAAAGGAGTTATTCATTTTATGAAAGAGATAGAAGTAATTGGAGTTGATGTAGGAAATGGATATACAAAAACCGTGAATACCTGTTTTCGTTCTGGTATCGTAAGATACGATACTAAACCATTATCCTCAGAAAATATTGTTTTTTACAATGGAAAGTATTACGGTGTGGGTGGTAGAAGAAGCACCGCTAAAACGGACAAGAAACAGGATGAAACAGCATTGATCTTTGCACTTGCCGGAATTGGGAAAGAAATTAAGAAAAGAAACCGTCCAATCCATGATATTATATTGTCAGAGGGTCTTCCCATTGAAAGATGTACCAATTTTAACAGGGAAATTGATGAAAAGTATTATAAGGAAGGGAATACTATAAAATTTGGGTTTGAGGATGAGGAATATGAAATCTTCATTAGAAAGGTATTGGTCAACCCACAGGGAGTTTCTGCAGTATTAAAACTAATGCTTGATGGTTCTATTCCTGATCCATGCACAATTATTGACATTGGTTCTGGAACGATGGATGTTGTATCATATGAAGATGGAAAGCCTGTTATCAGTAGTCGGAAGTCCTTCAATATGGGTGTGATTCATTGCTTTAATGATGCAATCGGCAGGATCAGAACGGTGACTGGTATGGAAGTAGAGGAATATGTAATAGAACAGGTTATGCGTGGGGAAAGAGGTGTTCTTCCGGAAAAATATGAAGCAATGGTTGTAGATAGCATAGAATCATATATCAAAGGTATCCATAACAGGCTGATTGAAGAAGGATATAATGTGGAATTGTTACCTTGTATTTTTGTCGGCGGTGGAGCATCTGTGTTAAAAAAGAATGGTGGAGAAAAATATTTCCCAAGAGCAAAATACGTTGCCAATATATCCGCAAATGCATATGGATATGAATTGGCTGCTCAGAGTTACGTCAGATCACAGAATAAGGATGTGTAATTAAAAGGTATGGCAGTTAATAAAAATAAAAAATATGTATGTCTTGCCCTGAATCTAAACAAAGATTTAGGGCGGGAAATTCATTCAATATTGGAAAACTTAAAAAATGAGAGTAAACAGCATTACATAATGCGTGCAATCAAGTATTTCCATGATCATGAGAAGCAGATCAAACAGATGGAAGCGTTGGAAGCTTTTAATATTGATCCAGAAACCTTTACAAAGGTTTTCTTATCTGTTGTGTCCGGTGGTGAAGTAAATTTACCAAAGAATATTCAAAGTAAAAAGAATCCAGATGAAAAAAAGGATTCCGCTCCAGATAAGAAAAAGAGACCGGATAAAACATCTGGGGTAAAGATAGTAGAAAAGAAAGAGAGTAAACCTGTAGTAGAACAGAAACCGAAAGAGGATTCTAGAATCATATACGGAGATGACTTAGAGGTTGATCCTGCAAAGCTTGATCAAATGATGAAAAGTTTTGACGATATGTTTAAGTGAGGAAGTGATGGAATATGCAGGCAAATGAATTAATTAATTATGGAAAGAAAAAAAACTTGATTAAATTTTCTGTCTCCATCGTTGTCTCCGCAATCCTCACATTGTTACTTCTGCAGCTCGTTTTTGAACTAGATCATATAAGTGGAAATTCCATGTATCCGACACTAACAGACGGTGGCTATGTATTTTGTGTTCATAATAGCGTTAGACATTATGAATGTGGGGATGTTGTCAATATTAAATCTGTAGTTCTTGATACCAATATTGTGAAACGTGTGATTGGTACAGGTGGAGATCATATCGAAATCACCGAGGATGGATTGGTGTATAAAAATGGAAAGCTGTTAAAGGAACCGTATATAAATCCAAATAACGATTCCGAATTTGAACCTATGAATGTTGATGTACCGAATGGTTATTTATTTGTTATGGGAGATAATCGTGGAGAATCGGCGGACAGCAGAATGTTTGGCTGTATTTCTGAATCGGAAGTTGTCAGTGTCGTGTTGTTTTCATTTAAGTAGAAGGCGGGGTGCTTTATCATGCTATATGAGGTATTAATTGATATAAAAGACTATGAATTTTACTTACCAAAGCGTATTTTTCATAATATTCTTTCTGGGAAACTTCCGGAATCCCGGATGAACCGTGTTGTTAAAAAATTCAAAGAAGAAGGATATGCAAATAGGATCAATATTGAAACCTACAAATTCACAGATTTGAAACCAGATGTCATTTATTCCTTTTATCATTCAAAGGATTATTTCTACATTAAGGATAATATCGGGAACCTTCATATATACCGGATTTATTATATCAATGGAGAAAAACCTTGGACGATCAAAAAGACAATTCATGGAGAAACGATTTATTTTATGAAGAAGGGTGATTCATACAGGATTGTGGATCAGAATACAGCTTATGCAGAATATTTGGATTAATAAGAAAAATGGAATAACAACAGATGAGGTTCGTGCGGTTGCAAGAGAGAATGGTATTTTGCCGGAAACAGCATTGATTTTGTTAAAGCGGTTTGAAAGAAGTGAAATACCATCTGTTTTATCGAATACAAATATGATTGAATATGATGCTCATATTCTAAAAGATGCGGAAAAAGGTGCAAAATTTATAGCTGCAGCTATCAAAAAAAGTTCTAAAATCTGTGTAGTTAATGATTATGATGTAGATGGTGTCACTTCCGGATATATCATGGCAGATGGAATAAAGACATGCGGTGGTACCGCTATGATCATAACACCGGACAGGATCTTGGATGGATATGGAATTTCAAAGAGAATTATAGATGAAGCGGTAGATCATGGTTGTGGCTTCATTGTGACAACGGATAATGGAATTGCTGCATATGATCAGATCAATTATGCGGTGTCGAAAGGAATTGATGTTGTTATCACAGATCATCACGAAGTACCTTTTGAAATGTTAAATGGAGAAAAAAAATATATCCTGCCGAAAGCTATGGCTATAGTGGATCCACACCAAGAAGATTGTCTTTATCCATATAAGAGTATTTGTGGAGCAGTAGTCGCTTATAAGGTCGTAGAGTTGTTGTTTCAATTACTCTTAAAAGATTCACAGATAAAGGAGAAGAAACTGGATCAGTACATGGAACTGGCAGCTCTTGGTACAGTCTGTGATGTCATGCCGATTTTGGATGAAAACAGAACGATCGTAAAAAAAGGATTAAAACTGATGAAACATTCTTCCTTTATTGGGCTGTTAATGCTTATGGATGTACAACAGGTTGATAAGGAACATATATCGGTGTATGATCTTGGTTTTCGGATAGGACCTTGCATCAATGCGGAAAGTCGGATCACAGGTTGTGTAAAGAACGCTTTGCAGCTACTTATGGAATCCGATTATAAAAAGGCTACTGAAATTGCAAGTTATCTAAAGGGCTTGAACGATGAAAGAAAGCATGAGAGTGAAGAAGCCGAACAGCTTGCCATTGATGTTGTTTCAAAGGATTTAGACTGTGGGGTTTACTGCATCTACATTCCAGACAAAAATCCTGCCATTATGGGAATCGTTGCCGGACGGATTAAAGAAAAATATAATCATCCGGTACTTTGTTTCACAGATGATAAATCCGGTATTATTAAGGGGTCTGGTCGTTCTATCTCAGGATATGACATGTTCGCTATGTTATCAAGGCATAAGAATTTGTATGATGCTTTTGGTGGACATCCTGGAGCTGCAGGACTTAGTTTACAAAAGGAAAACTTTGAGGAATTGAAAAAGGTTCTCAATATCGATGCGAAAGAACTGGATCCTGCAATTTATGATAAAATTATAAAAGTTGATCTGTTTATAAACCCCGATCTGATCACCCAGCGTTTCATATCTGAATTGGAACGATTAGAACCGTTTGGGCATGAGAATGAAGCCCCTGTTTTGGCGGCAACCAATATCTTGATCACCAGAATGAAGCGGATCGGAAAAACGAATAACTATTTAAAACTCACTTCTGTAATGAATAATAAGGTTTACGAACTTTTGTATTTCGGAGATCCGGATCAGCTTGAAAAGTATCTGGAGATGAAATATAATATAAAAGATATAAAGGATCTATACATGGGAACGATCTCGGATATATATATTGATATAATCTATTCAGTAAAATACAGTGAATGGAATGGAAACCCATCTATATCATATATAATAAAGGAATATAAATAGTATTGGAATCGGCAAAAATTCGATTTTTTGCCGATTTTTTCTATAACTTTTCGTAAAACGAGGATTTAGCGAAAAGTTATAGAGCGGTAAAAAAATACTACTATTGCTTTTTCTACTTTGCACCAACTTTGGTTTAATCGACAACTGAAAAATCTTGCTAAGATTTTTCCCAACAAAAAAATGTGGCTTTACACCACATTTTTTTTAATGAGCCAGAATGTTTCATTAATCCTTTTCTCTGACCTTGATCTTTTCCGCATCTTTTGTTCTCTGGTTCTTATTCCTTATGATCAAAGTAGAAACTACAGTTTCAATAATTGCCAAAACGGTTCCAATTCCACCAGTTAAAGCACCGATTTTTGCCAAATATATACCTGCTATAGATGTTGTTTTTATGCAAAATAGCTCTCCGGTTGCAAGTGCAAGAATAAATAACGCCGGATATAACATTGTGCTGCATATATGGAACTTTAGATTGTTGTAGTTCATGCGATAAACGATACATAGGTATAGTATACTGATTAAATGCATGACATACAATGCCACTGGATACACCCAATTTGCCATTTTTGATACCACTTCAAGTGTATTGTCTATAGCTTCAAAATCATCTGAATTTGCGTCAAATATGGCTGTTCTATAAGCCACTGGAGTGTCATATAATAACATGGTTGATATCCCGCATATATCCATTGTATATGATGTAAGGGACGCCAGATCTTTTTTTGATATAGAAATGTTATGATCCGTGGTAAATTCCCTTATAATTTCCGATAATTTATCGTCACAATATGACTTCGTGTATTTATATTCCATATTATAATGAAAAATACCCATCAGGTGATCACTTAATACACCGGCTGTCAGATGTCTTAACTCTTTACCATTTAAAAGATCATAATATTCATCATTGGTGAATCCTCTTTTTTCATATGATTCATAATATGTATCTGGAATTTTTTGTTTACTGATATAATCTTTTGTCAGCCGTTGCAATCCAATTCGTGATGTTGAGATGAATAACATTATGAAAAGTAAAAAAACGGCTGAGACAACGATTGAGAACGCTTTTACAAGGGATGCAGATGCATTTAAAAGTACTTTTTTTCCCCTTTTCTTTTTTTTCTTTTTGCTTTCTTTTCCCATATGATTCCTTTCAGAAGGTTATCATGGAACTGTCAAAATAATTTCGTTGCTTATAAGCTGTTTGATAGTCGATATTTCCACCTTTTGATAAAGTTGTAACATAAACATGATGTTGTTCGATACTCGGTTTGTTTAGAAGATTCCATAATTGCTTGCCGAAATAATTAGCGTCTGTAAAATATTCAAATATATATTGGTTTTGGCTGTATGGAGTCTGGTCTACAACAACAAACTGTTTGACTTCTTTATATCCATTTAGTTCTTCGATTGGAATATCGAAGTAATTGAGTATTCGCCTTATATAGGATTCTCTAGGTTTTTTCACACACCCTCTAACCCATTTATATAACGCACTACTTGGGATATTGGTTTCT
>OMFM01000830.1_pt1 | contig 10923 bp, 10 predicted proteins | sample 1645661 | NCBI WGS metagenome assembly OMFM01 (sample SAMEA103958128, study PRJEB25191) | human gut metagenome | reverse complement strand
CTCGGCCATCAGCGCCAGGTCGCCGCCAGCCACCGCCGTCTCGCCGGTGCGGAATACCCGCGCGCCGAACTGGGAGTCCGTGTCCAACACCGTGGACAGCCGGCACCAGTTCAGGCCCACGTCTGTGACCACACCCACCAGGTTCCCGGCGCTGTCCACCGCGCAGTCGCCTATGGCCACACCGTGCTGACTGCCCCGGTCCAGCACCAGCGTGCTGGCCCAGTTGGACACGTCGCGCTGGGTGACGCGGGCCGCCTCGAACACCAGGTCGCTGCGCTGCTGCCGCAGGCCCAGCAGCTGGCGCAGCTCTTTATTCTCGGTCGCCGCCGGCTCCATCTGCCGCAGCTGCTCCTCCAGCTCCGCGATCTGCTGCCGCAGCTCGTCGTTCTCCTGCTGCAGGGTCTCCACGTCCTCAAACCGCTGGCTAATGCCGCCGACCCAGCCCGCCACGGCGGAACCCGCCGCCCGGAAGGGCGAGGCGATCACGCCCAGGGCGTTGTGCAGCAGCCCCGTTCCGGAGCTCAGGGCCGACACCACGCACAGCACCACCGCGATGGTGGCCGCCGCGGCCAGCAGCCATATTCCCGTTTTCGTAAAAAATCGCTTCATGTGTCGTTTGTTCCTCTCTGAAGTCTCCCCCGGCAGGGGAGGCGGCAGCGCACCCTCTCAGAGGGAGCGAAAGGGGCATTATCACAGCAGCTGTATCCCGAATTCGCCCAGCATCTCCGCCAGCAGCACCACCGGCAGCCCCATCACGTTGAAAAAGTCGCCGTCGATGCGCTCTACCAGCAGCGCGCCCTGCCCCTGTACGCCGTAGGCCCCGGCCTTGTCCATGGGCTCGCCCCCGGCGATGTAGGCCTTCAGCTCCCGCTGTGTGGCCGGACGGAAATACACGTCCGTGTGCTGGACGCGGGTCAGGGCTTTCTCCCCCTGCCGCACCGTCACACCGGTACAGACGGTGTGGCGCCGACCCTGCAGGGCCGTCAGCATTTGCAGGGCCTCCGCCACGTCGGCGGGCTTGCCCAGCTTCTTGTCGTCCAGAAACACCATCGTATCCGCCGTGATGACGATCTCGTCCGCGTCGGACGCCACCGCCTGGGATTTCTCCCGGGAGATGTAGCACACCGTCTCCTCCGGCGTCAGCCCGGCGGGGAAGTATTCCTCCATCTTCGGCACCCGGACGGTAAAGTCGGTGATGCCCATCCGACGCAAAAGCTCCTGCCGCCGGGGGGACCCGGAGGCCAGCACGATCTTTGCCATATACGTCACCTGCCTGTGGAGCCGAAGCCGCCGGCGCCCCGGTCCGTCTCGTCCAGGTCCTCCGCCACCGTCACCGTGGGCTGCACCACCGGCACCACCATCAGCTGGGCGATCCGGTCCCCGGGCTGCACCGTGTACGGTTCGCTTCCCAGGTTTACCAGCCCCACGCCGATCTCACCCCGGTAGTCGCTGTCGATGACGCCCACGCCGTTGGAAAGGCACACGCCCTTCTTGATGCCCAGCCCGCTGCGGGCGAACACCAGCGCCGCGTAGTCCGCCGACGGCAGGGCGATGGCGATGCCGGTGGGCACCAGCCGCCGTTCCCCGGCTGCCAGCGTCACCGCCTCGTCGATGCAGGCACACAGGTCCATGCAGGCCGCGCCGGCGGTGGCAAAGCGGGGGAGGGGTATCTCCGTCCCGATCTTGGGGGACAGGGCTTTGATCTTCAGCTCCATAGTAACACCTTTTTCTCCTGAAATTGAATACGGTTTGTAAATTATAACGAGTGTTATACCATTTGTTTTACTCTACGCCCCGGTAGAACAGCCCGCGTGTGCTGTTGTCACCGGCGGTGACGGTCCCGGCCCTGTGGGCGCGGAGAAGCGCCGCGCACTCCGCCGCCGTCTCTGTGGTAAACCGCAGGCGTCCGTACCGCAGGCCGCACCGGAACACCTCCGGCTTGTCCGCCAGCACCAGCGTCTTTCCGTTCTCGATCTCGCACCGGCACCCGTAGGCGCACAGCACCGGGAACTGCTCGCCCCGCCGGTCAGTCAGCACGCTGCCCGCCCCATGGGCGCAGCCCACGCTGTTCTTCGTCACGCAGTTTTCGGTGATCATCAGCGGCAGGCGGCCATAGACAAGGGCCTCGCAGTCCGCATATTTTCCCAGGTCCCGCACCTGCTGCCACCGCAGCTCAAAGCTGGCCGTCACGGACGACAGCCCCTGCTCCTGCCAGAAGCGCACCGCCCGGCTGTTGTACACGTTCAGGCCGAAGTCGCCGCGGAGCGTTTTGCCCAGCCCCTTCACGATGGCCAGGTGGCCCAGGTTGCCGATGGCCGCGGAGGTGACCTCCGGGTGCCGCTGCAGAATATCCCGGAACACCGGTTCGTCCGCCGTGCGGAATATCCGGGGCAGCACCGCGCAGAACTCCGCCTGCCCGGTATAGGGCATCAGGTCCATCTTATCCAGCAGCTCCGCCGGGATATACACGATGGCGGGGCGTTCCGCCAGCAGCTCGGCCGTCAGCTGATCGGGCCTGCTGATGGACACGGTAAAGTCCAGCTCCGCCGCGCCCGCCGGGGCCTCCGGCAGGGGAGAGGCGGGCAGTTCACGGCGCTTCGGAGTGTCCATCCGCCGATCCGCCAGCTCGTCCAGCAGCTCCCGCCGCAGCGCGTTCACCGCGCCGGCGGACACCATCAGCCCCTCGTCCAGCTCTATTTCGATCTGATCCGCCGCGAACACCGTGCCGCCGGTCTTGGTCAGCCGCTGCCGCAGCTCCTCCGCCGTCACCGCCCGGTTCCGGGCTTCCTCCGGCGCATCGCCCGTGGCTAAGGCTATGGTCACGCCGTTCCGGACGGCGCACGCGCCGCTCAGCCGCACCGGTTCGCCCCGGCGCACCGTCAGATGGAGGTTCACAGGTATCTTTCGGTTTTCTTTTCCGTTTTCGTATGTCTCGCGGGCGCGGGCGAACAGCTCCTTTGGCTCCGGCACGTTCTCCGGCCGGGTGCCGAACATGGCCTTGCCCTTCCTGCCCAGCCAATAGCCGTCGGTGAAGCCGCTGCGGGAGAAGGCTTGCTCCAGCGCCCGGGACTCCTCCGCCGTGGGCAGCCGCCTTTCGTCCAGCAGGCGGCGGTAGATGCCCGTCACTACGGCCACGTATTCCGGCCGCTTCAGCCGTCCCTCCAGCTTCAGGCAGTCCACGCCCATGTCCTCCATGTCCCGCAAATAGGCCGATAGGTTGGCGTCCTTCAGGCTCAGGGGATGCGCGTCCCGGCAGGGGCCGTTCACGCCGTAGGGCAGGCGGCAGGGCTGGGCGCAGGCGCCCCGGTTGCCGCTGCGCTGTCCCAGCACGGCGCTCATCTCGCACTGGCCGGAGTAGCACATACACAGCGCCCCGTGGCCGAACACCTCGATCTCCGCGCCGCAGCCGGCGCAGATCTCCCGTACCTCGTCCCGGTCCAGCTCCCGGGCCAGCACCACGCGCTCCATGCCCAGCGCCGCGGCCGCATTGGCGCCGCCCAGCGTGAACAGGCTCATCTGCGTGCTGGCGTGAAGAGGCAGGTCCGGCACGATCTCCTTTGCCAGGGTCAGCAGGCCCCAGTCCTGCACCAGCACCGCGTCCACGCCCATGGCGCTGGCCTTCCGCAGCGCCGCGGCCGCCCCGGGCAGCTCCCGGTCGGTCAGCAGGGTGTTCAGGGTCAAAAAGACCCGCACGCCCCGCAGATGGCAATACCGCACCGCCGACGCGAATTCCTCGTCGGTAAAGTTTTTCGCGCTCCGCCGCGCGTTGAACGCACCGAAGCCCATATACACAGCGTCCGCGCCGTTCTGCACCGCGGCGGTCAGTGCCTCATATCCCCCCGCGGGGGCCAAAAGCTCCATCATCACCGGCGGTTATTCTGGTTCTGGGCGTTCTGCAGCTTCCGGCGCAGCTCCGCGGCCTCGTTCTTGGCGCGGCTGGCCTCGTCCAGATAGGTCTTCACCTGCCGGCGCAGATTTTCCGCGCCCTCCTGCGCCTTGGTGAGCTGGTCCGCCAGATTGACCGCCGCCAGCACCGCCGCCGCGTCACGGCTCATGTGGGCGCTGTCCATCAGCTTCTGCATCTCCGCATCCACCATGTTGCCGATCTTCTCCATGTAGGCGGCATCCTCCTCCGCTACGAGGATATACTCCGTGCCGCAGATAGACATCGTTACCCGGTTCGCCATGCCAAAACCCTCCTTAATTCATTTCGTTGGGTATATATACTTATACAAATAGCATTATACCACAAAACCCGCCGGAGAAAAGTCTATTTTGGCGAAAAGCGGAAATTTGTAAAAAGTTGTCCCGCCCCGCTTTACGCCGACCCCTTTTTCGTGTAGAATGGAGAGCACGAATGAGAGGGGAGGTCATCGCCATGGACGGCTATATACTTCGGAACAGGCAGGAGCAGCTGACGCTGCCCGCCGACGCGGCCGACAAGCTGCTGCAAAGCGGGCAGGGCGACGCCGCCCTGCTGTATCTGGCCCTGCGCCGCTTCGGCCGGGGCGTCACGCCGGAGGAGCTGGAAAAGGTCCTGCCCATCAGCCGCCTGCGGATCGACGCGGCGGAGAAGGCCCTTCAGGACCTGGACCTGCTGCCTCGACCGGCCCGCCAGGCACCGCCCGATCCGGCGGACGAACGCCCGGTCTACACCGCCCAGGACATCGCCGGACTGCTGACGGACAACGAGGGCTTCCGCCTGCTGGTGCCCCAGACGGAGCAGCAGCTGGGCAAGAAGCTCCGCACCGCCGACTTGCAGATATTGGCCGGTCTTTACGATGACCTGGGTATGCCCGCCGACGTGATCTATCTCCTGGTGTGCCACTGTGTCGAACGGGCCCGCAGCCAGTGGGGCGAGGGCAGACGACCAACCATGCGCCAGGTGGAAAAAGAGGGCTATCGATGGGCACAGCTTGGCATATTCGACCAGAATTCTGCCGCGGTATACCTGAAAAAATGGGCAGAACGCAACAGGAAGTACACTTCCTATTTGTCGAATTTACGAATTCTTAACAGGCCGCCGGTGGAGGCCGAACGCCGCTACATCGACCAGTGGATGGACATGGGCTTCCCACCGGAGACGGTGGCTCTGGCCTATGAGCGCACGGTGTTCTACAAGAAGGACCTGAACTGGCGCTATCTTAACGGCATCCTGCGCCGCTGGCACGACGCCGGCTGGCACACGCCCCGCCAGGTAGAGGAGGGCGAGGCGGCCGGCAAGCGGCCCGCTGCCGCCGGTAAGTCCGCCGCCCCCGCCGGGGACAAGGACGCCTGGATGCGCCGCTATATCAAGAGGTGAGAATATGTCATACGACGGTATCATCATGCAGCGGGCCATTGCCCGCTTCGACCAGGCCCGCCAGCGTCGGGAGGCCGAGCTGGACCAGCGCCGCCGGGAGGTCTTTGCCCGCCAGCCCCGCCTGCGGGACATTGACCGAACCCTCCGCACCACCATGAGCCGTATCGTGGCCGCCGCCGCCAAAAAGGGCGAGGACCCGCTGCCCACCCTGCGGGTCCTGCGGGACGAAAATCTCTCCCTGCAGCGCGAGCGCGCCGCCCTGCTGGAGGACATGGGCTATCCCGCCGACTATCTGGAGGACAAGCCCGCCTGTCCCCTCTGCGGCGACACCGGCTACACCCGGTCCGGCGTCTGCGCCTGCCTGAAGCAGTACTACGCCCGCGAACAGCTGGCGGAGCTCTCCCGGCTTCTGCCGCTGGGCGAGGCCCGGTTCGACACCTTCCGCTTCGACCTGTACGACAGCGCCGTGTGGGACAGCTACGGCGTTTCACCCCGGGCCAACATGGAGCGCAACTTCGACGTCTGCCGGGATTTTGCCCGCCAGTTCTCCCGGGGCAGCGGCAGCCTGCTGCTCTCCGGCGGCACCGGCCTGGGCAAGACGTTCCTCTCCGCCTGCATCGCCCGGGAGGTCAGCGACGCCGGCTTCTCCGTGGTCTACGACACCGCGATCAGCGTTTTCTCCCGCTATGAGGACGCCAAGTTCCGCCCCGACGAGGTCAGCGATGCCGACGTCCGCCGCTGCGAGAGCTGCGACCTGCTGATCCTGGACGACCTGGGCACCGAGATGACCACCGCCTTTGTCCAGAGCGCCCTCTATCAGATCGTCAACGGCCGTATGCTCTCCGGCAGGTCCACCATCATCAGCACCAACCTGGCCCCGGAGGAGCTGGGCCATCGCTACGGCGCGCCCATCCTCTCCCGTATCGAGGGTGCCTACCAGATCCTGCCTTTCTTCGGCGAGGATATCCGCACAAAGCAGTGACCGCCGCACCCGCCCCGACAGGGGCGGGTGCATTTTTTTATTTCCCGACGGTCTTCGCCCGCTTTCGACAGGCCTCCCGCCGTACAATAGGCGAAAAAAGGAGGCGACCGCCATGAAAAAAGACCAGAAGACCGATTTCCTCTCTACCCGTGTGCGATACATACCCATCAACGATATCCGTCCCAACCCCCAGCAGCCCCGCCGCCGGTTCGACTCGGAGAGTTTGCAGGAGCTGGCGGCCAGCATCGCCGCCTACGGCATTCTGCAGCCGCTCACCGTCCGGCAGCAGGGCGCAGTCTACGAGCTGGTGGCCGGCGAGCGCCGCTGGCGGGCGGCACGGATCGCCGGGCTGCGGCAGGTGCCCTGTCTGCTGGCCCGGGTGGATGAGGAGGACGCCGCCCTGCTGGCCCTGATCGAGAACCTCCAGCGCCGCGACCTGGACTACATGGAGGAGGCGGCCGCCATCGCCCGCCTGCTCCGCCGCTACGGCCTCAGTCAGCAGCAGGCGGCGGAAAGGCTGGGCCGCAGCCAGTCCGCCGTGGCCAACAAGCTGCGCCTGCTCCGGCTGGAGGAGCCGGTGGCGGAGGCTCTGCACCACTACGGCCTGACCGAGCGCCACGCCCGTGCCCTCCTGCGTCTGGAGGACCCGGAGCAGCGCCTTGCCGCCGTCGAGCATATCGGCAAAAACCAGCTGAACGTCGCCGATGCCGAAGGTTACATAGACCGTCTGGTCACACAGAACCAGACCACGCAGCCCCGCCGCCGCAGCGCGTATATCATCAAGGACGTCCGGCTGTTTCTCAACAGCGTGGACCGGGGCGTCCGGCTCATGCAGACCGCCGGCGTCGGCGCCAAAGTCTCCCGCCGGGACACGGAGGACGCCATCTGCCTCACCGTCACCATTCCCCGCGCAAAGCCGCAGAAAGATGTGTCGTAACGCTTTTGTAACCCATTCCTTGACAAACCGTGATACAATGCAGTAATGGCACGGCATTTTGCCGGTATTGCCCAAACCTGATGATACAAAGGAGGGGACACCATGAGCGACGAGTTGAATATGTCCTCTGTTACCGCCGATCCCGCGCCGGAGACGGCCGGCAAGCGCGCGGCCCCGGAAGAAAAGCCTCCCAAGACCCCCGGCAAAAGAGCCGGACTGATCATCGGCATCGCCGCGGCGGTGCTGGTGCTGGCCTACGCGGGCTGCTGTGTGGCCGCCAACGCGCTGTATTCCCACACGGCGTTTCCCAACACCTCCGTGCTGGGCATGGATATGTCCGGCCTGTCGGCGCAGGAGGCCGAGCAGCGCTGGACGGAGCAGGGGAGTGCCCTGCTGGACGGCATGACCATCCGCCTGACCCGTGACGGGCAGGAGATCGGCAGCACCACCCTTTCCGACCTGGGCGTCACCGTTCTGCCCGTCTATGTCTCCAAGGCTGCCGGCTGCGACGTGCAGGACCGGGGCTGGGGCAGCGATGTGACCGCGTTCCTCCGCGGCGGCTGGCGCTTTATCGAGAGCTGGTTCAGGGCCGTGGATGTCACGCCCCAGCTGGACGTGGACGAGGCGAAGCTTACCGCCGCCTGTGAACAGCTGTCCGACACCGTGGGCTGCACCGTAACGGACGGCGGCTACCGGCTGGCGGAGGGTGAGGGCCTGTACATTACCAAGCCGCAGGACGGCGAGAAGCTGGACGCGGCGGCGCTGCGCGCCGAGTTGGCGCAGCGCTTCGAGAGCCGCGACCTGTCCGCGGCAGCCCGGTCCGTGGAATGTGTGTTCGCGGCCCGCACCGCCGCGCCCATGGACGTGCAGGCGCTCCACGACGAGATCGCCGGCACCATGGCCGCCGCCATCTGCGACAAATCCACCGGCAAGCCCACCCAGTCCCGCGTGGGCGTACAGTTCGATGTGGAGACGGTGCAAAAGCAACTGGACGCCGCCCAGCCGGGCGAGGAATTCCTGGCTGATGCCCAGGTGCAGTTCCCGCCCGCCGCCACCGAGGAGCTGGAGCAGGCCATGTTCCGGGACGTGATCGGCACCTGCACCACCACCTGCGCCGGCCCCTGGGGCCGCCGCCAGAACATCAAGCTGGCCTCCGCCGCCATCAACGGCCGTATCTATAACCCCGGCGAGGAGTTCTGGTACAACGCCACTGTGGGCCAGCGCACCGAGGCCCGGGGCTTCCAGCCCGCCGCCGCCTACTCCGGCGGCAAGACCGTTACCTCCATCGGCGGCGGTATCTGCCAGGTATCCTCCACGCTGTACTATTCCGCCCTCATGGCGGACCTGCAGATCGTCCTGCGCTACGCCCATATGTTCGACCCCGGCTATATGCCCGTCACGGGCTGTGATGCCACGGTCAGCTGGGGCGGCCCGGACTTTGCCTTCCGCAACAGCACCAACTACCCCATCAAGATCACCACCAGCTACAACGACGAGACCAACCAGCTGACCATCACCCTGCTGGGCACCAAGACCGACGACCACTATGTGGAGATGACCAACCAGTTCCTCTCCTACTCCGAGCGCAAGACGGTCTATCAGGAGTCCGAGTCCGTGGCCCCCGGCACCACCGAGGTGGAGCAGTACGGCCACAACGGCTACGCCGTCCAGACCTACCGCAACGTCTACGCCGGCGACGGTACGCTCCTCCGCAGTACCAAGGAGGCGTACAGCGACTATGACCGGGCCGACAAGATCATCCTGGTCGCCCCCGGCGAGCTGCCGCAGTAAATAAAGAAACAGCCCCCTGCCGGGGGCTGTTTTCTGCTTTCGCTGTGTCTTCGCCGGGAGCAGACAGAGAAAAGGACCGGCGAGAGCCGGTCCTTTTTTGTATCCCGAAAACCACTCGCTGGGCGAGTGGTTCAAAAGAGGCTGCTGCCGATGAGGAAAAATAAAACTCCCTCTGTTATAGTAGAGATGCGGTCTGGCAACTGCAAACTACAAAACAAAGGGAGGTCACTCAAGAATGAATGACACAAACAGTTTAGCGCATACGAAGTGGAATTGCAAATACCACATCGTATTTGCGCCGAAATATCGGCGCAAAGTATTCTTCGGCGAAAAACGCAGAGAGATAGGAAAAATCCTGCGGCAGTTGTGCGAATGGAAAAAGGTGGCGATTGTAGAAGCGGAGGTGTGTCCGGATCACATACATATGCTTCTTGAGATCCCACCCAAAATCGCGGTTTCGAGTTTTGTGGGATACCTGAAGGGCAAAAGCTCACTGATGATTTACGAGCAATTCCCAAATCTGAAGTACAAGTACAGAAACCGCGAATTTTGGTGTCGAGGATACTATGTGCCCTATAAAATAGGAAAACTACAAATACAAGGCTTTTCGGAGCCTACAACACCCAACAAAATAAAACAGAGCTATCACATTACGCAAAAGGCCGCCCGGTCAAGACCAAGGGCGGCTTTTTTGCGTGGAAAGCTCGGAAGGAGGCAGGATTTTTCAAAAAAATAAGTGCAAAATTTTCAAGTGAAATTTTGTGCAACATTACAAAAAGATAGGAGGTTAGCAAATGGAAGAAAAGAAATTGAAGATGGAAGAAAAAAGATTAAAGATGCTAGAAAAGAACTTGAAGAAAATGAACAAGAATATAATGACAAAAAAGCAGAAGCAGAAGAAAAATTAGCAGATGCACAAAGCAAAATAGATGATGCAAGAGCAGATATTACCAAAATAGAAAAGGCCAAATGGTACATACAAGATAGAACAGATAATACAGGATATTCAAATATATTTGATGCAATAAAGACAATGAAAAACATTTCAAAAATATTTCCAGTAATATTCTATTTAGTAGCAATACTAATAAGTTTGACATCTATGACAAGGATGATAGAAGAAGAAAGAATAGAAATAGGAACACTAAAGGCATTAGGATATACAAATTTACAAATAATTTCAAAATATATTTTATACGCATTTTTAGCATGTATAATAGGTGGATTTTTAGGAATGACAGTGTGTTTCTATATATTACCTAAAATTGTATGGACATTATATTCAATGGTATATACAATGCCACATTTTTATATGACATATAGATTGTCAATTGGATTAATGGGAATATTAATTGCATTTATATGTATAGGTGGTGCGACATTAATAGTAGCATATAGAGAATTAAAAGAAATGCCATCTGTATTAATGAGACCTAAAGCACCAAAAAAACGGAAAAAGAATTTTCATGGAAAGAATTACTTTTTTATGGAAAAGATTTAATTTTTCCCAAAAAGTAACAATAAGGAATATATTTAGATATAAAAAGAGAGCATTAATAACTTTAGCTGTTCCTCGAAAGTTTAAAAATGTTGACGGTATTTATGAAACAGACTTTATTCGGATAGTCTTATGGAATGTTATTGCTCTAAATACTAAAGAGTATTGCAAATCTGGTGATTTATTAGGAGTTAAAGGAAGAATACAAATAAACTCTTATAAAGATAGTGAAGAAAATACACACTATTCAACAGATATAATTGCTGAAAAAATAACGTTTTTAACTTCCAAAAAGGCAAATGATGTCCAAGAAACTATAGAGGAAGAAGAGTAAAGAGGCTTTGGCTTTTGTGAATAATTATGTTTATGTTATACTTTTTGGTTTTAATTATCACAATGCACATTTTTTAAAA
>OMFM01000828.1_pt1 | contig 10942 bp, 19 predicted proteins | sample 1645661 | NCBI WGS metagenome assembly OMFM01 (sample SAMEA103958128, study PRJEB25191) | human gut metagenome | reverse complement strand
CGCACTGTGTTTCCTTGTCGCAGTGGCCGCAGCAGCCGTAGATCATGGGTTTCCCGTTGCGGTATTCCTCCAGCGCCTCGGACAGTTCGCTGTGGCCAGCGCCACAATGTCTCCGAAGCTGCGCGGCTCGTCCCACCAGCCGTGCTCCACCGCGTTCTGGTGAATGTCCCGTGCCCACTCGTTCAGTGTCTTTGCCATATTCAGTTCCTCCCGGTTATGTATTGTCCCGCATCAGGATGCCCCTGATGGAGTACGCTTTTTCATGCGCGCAGGCTGCGCAGCCGAAGAACCGCTCCACTCACGCCTGCGCATCTCGAAGTGGATATATGTCCCTCGGTTGATATTGTTCTTGTAGTAGGTGGCCTCCACCAGCTGAAAGTCCGGGTAGCGGTCTTCAAACCACTGCCACTGCGTTCCGCACTCGATGGCCTCCTCGATGTCTGCTATGTCGTCCATGTTCAGCTGCCCGTCAAACTGCGCGCACTGCTGGATGGTCAGGTTCCGGCTCTGGTTCCAGCGCTTGAAGAAATGCTTGTCCTTGGCGATGTAGTGCGCCAGTCCGGTCACGCCGGATTCGTTGAACTGCAGCCGCTTGCTGTTGGCGTATCCCAGCCCCCACACCTTCTCGATGGTGTCGCGGTCTAATCCGCCGCTGAGAATGACATGGTGATGCACTCTTCCGCTGGTCTTGCCGTATTCTGTGCAGCTGATGTACTTCAGTTCCATCCCCAGCTTTGCATACCGGCGCTTCAGTCTTCGGATGTAATTGCTCAGGATGTGCTGCGCTTCCTCCTCCGTCTGCGGCTCTTCGCCGGGACGGTAGGTCAGATGCAGGGCAATGTCATCCTCGGTGAAGTTGCTGTGCACTAAGCGGGTCAGCTTCTTCTCCGCGTTCTTCTGGTTCAGCTTCTGCTGAATTTCGCTCGTGGGCTTGCACCGCGATCTCCGCTTCCCCGGCGCTTGAAATACCGGATATATGTCTCCGTCCATGTAATCGCCGCAGACATATACGCTCTCCCGGTTGAATGTTCTCCCTGTGTACATCCCCGCAGCTCCTCTCTGGTTGCTAAGTTAAGATTGGTTACAAGCCTCAATTCGCGCGTGCGCGCGCGAATTATGTATAAGTATTCAGCCTGCCATCGTCAGTGCCGGGAGGCTGTCCCCGGCAGACAGGACGCACAGCGCGCCCTGTTTCGGCTATGTGGATAAATAATGCCCGTAGCACCACGCTGGCGGTGCATTCCCTTCCACGCACGCTTCCTTGCCCTTCGGAAAAAGCTGCGTCACCCGCCCGTAGGCGCTCTGCGGTTTCATCATGGGAACGCCGTCCGCCCGCGCCGGTGCGCGTTCCTCCGACCTTGCCCGGTATCCGCAGCGCAGCGCGTCTGTGTCGCGGCTCCATTCCTCCCGGAAGGCATGTGCGCAGCTGCTGCAGCTCGGTTTCATGTTTCGCTCCTTCCCGCGCGCACGCGGCGCGCGGATGGTTTCGATCTCAGATTAAAGGCAGAAGCCGAAGGCCACGCCACGCGCAAAGCTCGCGGCGTAGTAGTCGGCGGTGCCGTTGCTGCCGACATCGCAGAAAAACGTGGAGTCGCCGCCATACGGAGAGCGAAGCCAGTACCACCATGTACCGTTCCCCGGTCTCTCTTTCACGCGGCTGCGCTCCGTGCTGAACAGCTCCAGCTGTGTCTCATCTGTGTCCGCCGGTGCCCAGTCCTCTGCTTCTTCCTTGCCGAACATCTCTGTGAACGACGGCAGCCACAGCTTGTCCTCGCTCTCCAGTCGTTCGCCGTCCATGGTCTGCACGATGCGGCGCGGCACGATCATCTCCCGCAGCTCATCCGGCAGCATGTGGATAATGGTTTCGTTGAGCCACAGGCGCATCTCGCTGTCCCGCCAGCCGCCTTTGCTGGTCATGCGCTTGTTCATCCCGTGTTCGTCCTTCATGCAGTCCTTCAGCAGGAAAATCAGCCCACGCTCCGTGGTTCCCACGGCCTGCACCGTCAGCTCTTCGCCGGTCTTCAGCGTGATGTCCAGCTCATCTCCCACCTGCAGCAACTCCTGCAGCTTTCCGTCCGCCTGCGCCTTCTTAATGGTGTTCCACTCGATCTCGCTTGTGATGGTCTTTCTGATATTCATGGGGCATCCTCCTGATTATCTGTACCGTTCATCCCACGGTACGAAGTATTTTCCGCACGCCTTCTTCAGGCGCTCGTCCACCTTGCCCTGCGTGAACCATATCTGCTTGTCGGTCTTTGCATCCGCAAGGCACATTTCCGCATAGGTCATAAAGGTCTGGTCGTAGCAGTCGCTCAGCTTCTTCAGCCGCTCTTCGCCCCAGCCGAAGTCTTCGTGCATGGTGATGAGCATCATGTCCTTGCACTGCTGCAGCGTAAAGCGCCGGGTCTTCTCATCCCGAACAGCCTGCTGCGCCGCCAGCTTCTGTAGGTATCCGCTCTGCTTTGCCATCGCTTATCCCTCCAGTGTTTCCTTCAGCGCCAGCAGCTTTTCAATGGTGTCCTCATAGGCCGCCTCCAGCAGCACCGCGCAGTCTGTCACGCCCTCGTTGCCGTATGGGCATCCCCAGTGTTCCTCGCTGCTGCATACCCGCTTGCCGCAGGCATCCATCAGCTCCACAGTCTGCCGCGCGTCCTTCAGCTCCTTCAGCAGCCCCTGTGCCTTTTGCAGCGTCTCAGGCTCCAGATCGCTGCGCTCGTATTCCCGCAGCTTCTCGTAGCAGCGCCGCTGATCGCATCGTCCATCCTCGCAGAAGCTCCCGCCGGGGATGGAATCGCACTGCGCAATGTCGCAGAAGGAAAGGTCGGTGTCCACTGTCAGCCGTTTCATTTGCCGCACACCGCCGGTCTGCTCTGCAGCTCTCCGCCGCAGGCCGCATAGCCCGCAAGGTCTACCCAGTTGTCGCTCTTGCCGTGTCCTGTGGCAATGCGTGCGATCTTCAGCAGCGCCAGCAGCGCCGCCACATCCTCCGGCACGATGCAAACCTCCGCCGCCGGGTCTCCGACGCATTTTTCTTTGATGTAGGTCTCCCACAGCTCCCCGATCACACGGAAGCTGTCCTCCGGTGTGCCGTAGTCTTCTTCTCTCTGCCCGCACACGCAGACCTCCGCCGCGTGCAGCAATTCGCTTCTCGTCATCATTCGTCCTCCCCGTGCAGCACCGCGATGTTTGCCAGCACGCTGGCATTCGTCCACTCCATGGCCAACAGGATCGCGCTACGCTGGAACTCGCCCGCCAGCGCGCAGAATGCGTCGCCGTTATGGTCTTTCACCGCGCTCCACATATCCTTGTGCACGTCCTTGATGGCCTTCATCCGGCTCTCCACGTTCTCGATGTTTTCCTTCAGCTGCGCCCATGCCTCCCGGTCACTGGCAAATCCGCGTCCGCGTTCTTCCATAATTCCGCTCAGCAGCTCCGCAGAGGTCGCCTGCATGTTGCCCATCAACTTCTGCTGTGCGCTCAGATTATCCATGCTGCACCTCCGCGATCTCCCAGTCCTCCGCCAGCATGTCCGTCTGGCTTGCCAGCCACGGCACGCAGCTGCGCGGTGCATCCGGATTGTTGCTGCGCAGGCCGGTGGTGTCGATGTAGATGTACGGGCTGGTCATCTTGCTGTGCTCATCCGGCACCTGCAGCTTGATGAAAATCCCCTTGCCGTTCCAGCCTCTGCGCCGAACCGGCCAGCCGCAGCGCAGCTTGCTCAGCGCCCAGCCAAAGTCGTGCGTTTTCGCTTCCACCGCCTTGCACTTCGCAGCGCGCTCCTCGTCTGTCTTCTTCTGCAGGGCGTAGCCCTCCAGCTCCCACAGCCGATTCTCGATGTGCTGGAAGCACAGCTTCTTTCCCAGTTCTACGTCGTAGTTGGCCGGGTCTACGCACGCGCTGCTCTCCGTCAGGATGAAGCCGTTGCGCAGCCGCACCGTCACCACCGTGCACTTGCCGAACTCCGTGCGTACCTGCACGTCCGCGCTGTTCAGCAGCAGGTCGATCTCCGCCTGTGTTACCTTGATGTCGCTCATGTTCATTTCCTCCTGTCATTTTGTTTGTATATCGTCCGCCCCCACTGGCAGCGTGGGCAGAGGTATCCGTCCTTTGGTATCGTTTGGCCTTTGGCGATGTTCCATCTTAGCCCGCAGCCACGGCAGGTCTCATACCGCAGCCCCGGTATCTCCCGCGCTTCCCGTTCTCTCATGCGCCTGCCTCCCGGTACAGCTTTGTTCTTCCGCTTTCGATGTGGCAGCGGTTGATGAGCGGCCTTTGCTTTCTTCCGCCATCCAGAATTACCCTGAGATCGTCCGGTGTCCGGATGATCTTTTCCACGGTTGTGACCATCAGCCACTCGTGGCTTTCCGTGGAGCAGTCATATATGACGGTCATGCCCACCTGAAGCTCATCCCATGCAAGCCTCCGCCCGTGTTCCTCTATGTATGCGCCCACGCGCAGCGCAGCGGGGAAGAGGCTCAGCTGTTCCATCCGCTCACTCCTCATACGGGCTTTGCAGGCTCCAGTCCCAAACTTGCCCGCCGTCCCACTCCGTCCGGAAGTGGTTGTGTTTTCCGTCGCCGGTGAAGAAAAGGTATTCCCTCGGTAGCACTCTTCCTACCTCCGTCTCTCCGTCCTTTTCGTCCAGCCACCGTTCGATCACATCCAGCGCCAGCTCCTCCAGCTCCGGCAGCAGCGGATGATCTGCTGCATATCCATGGAACTGGTACGGCTTTGTCACCACAGCAATCACGCCCGCCGGTGTCGCATCCCGTGCATCGTCCGCTCGGTTCAGAATGCACCACACCACCGCTGCCCGCTCTGTTGTTCCGCACACCATGGCCTCGCCGTATACGGCCTTGGCGATGTACGCCGCCGTCTCCGTCCATGCGCTCATATCCCGCTCAGGTTCTTCCTGTCGGATGACCGGCTCTGGCATGTACGTCACATAGGTCTGCGTCAGCTTCTCGGCCACCGCCTCGTCCTGCTCAATCGGCTGCGCCGTTGTGCTCAACATCAGCAGGTTGGCCACCACCGCCGCCAGCATCAGCATCGCCGCCGCTGCCGCAAGTGCTCTCTTTCTCATTCCATCCACCCCGCCAGCCACGCGAACAGCGCCGCCGCGCACATGGATGCAGCCATCATCAGGAAGCCCGCGCTCAGCGCGATGCTGTCCTGCTCCACGCCTCCGCCGATGCCCAGCATCAGCAGGAAGCTCAGCCCCGCCAGCGCACCCCACACGCTCTTCAGCGTCCGGCGCTTGCGCCTATGTACCGTGCGGTATCTCGTTTCCATGTTTTTCCTCCCGTCTAAAACGGCAGTTCACCGTCGTCTTCCGTGATCTCGTCGTAGGCGTTCCCGGCCTGCTGGTAGATGTCCGTCACCTGCTCCAGCTTCTTCGTGTCGCCGAAGTACAGGTTGGTGGCGTTCAGCTCTGTCTCCTTGCGGGTCTGGTCGTGTTTGTCCTTCCATGTGCGTGTCTGCAGGCGGCCTGTGGCCACCACCATTCGCCCCTTGCCGAAGAACTTGCACAGGAACTCTGCCGTGCCTCGCCATGCCACACAGTCGATAAAGTCCGTGGCACGCTTGCCGTCTTCCCCCGGCTTGCCGTCTCGCTCCACCGCCAGCGTGAAGCTGCACACCGGCGTGCCGGTGCTCGTTCGCCGCAGTTCCGGGTCAGCGGTCAGCCGCCCCATGATGGCCGTGTCATTCAGCATCGCTCTCAACCTTTCTCTCGATGGATTTCATCAGCTTCAAAAAATCAGCCGCCTGCGGATATTCGCCCGTGTCGTCGCGGACAACCTCCGCCAGAAAGCTCTGAAGCTCGCGCCAGCAGGCGGTATAATAAATCTCGTTTCGATCACTCCGCATCCCTTTATCCCCACTTTTCCACGATGTTCTCCGCCGCTTCCTTCGTCAGCCCGATGAAGTCCTCGTCCGTCGTGCCTATCAGGATGGCGTTGCCTACGATGACGTCGTTGAAGAGGTACGCCATGTCTGTGGCCAGCCGGTTCACCGGCATCCCCAGCAGCTTGCCCTCCTCGTTGATGATGAGCGTCAGCCCCACACCCTGCTCATGGCTCCATTCGCCCGCCAGCGCCGTGGGCACCGTTTCAATATGGCCTTCTACGATCTCCTGCAGCGTCTTCAGGTCTAAGCTGTCGCCGTGGTAGCAGTGCAGCAGTGCCATTTCCTCGTTCTGCCTGATGATGATCGCATATCTCTCCATGCGCTTTTCCTCCTTCACCAGTTCACGCACAATTCCTCGTCCAGAATCTGAAATGTTCCGGTCGGCTTCTCTTCCGTGGGCTGCAGGTCTTCCTCATCCAGATAGTTCCTGCCGAACTCCCGCATGAAGTCCTCCTTCGTCCAGCCCATCCGCTCCATGGCCATCTTCTGGCCGTAGCGGTGCAGCTCGTCCATGGTCTCCCGGCAGCTGTGCACCGCTTTCTCCCCGAAGATGTGGCAGCTTCCGTGGCACAGGTAAACTGTCAGACCGTACTTCTCGCTCTTCTTGCGGTATGCGCCGCCGAAGATGTGGTGCTTGTCCAGCGGCTCCGCCGTCCCGTTCCTGCCGCACAGCCAGCAGCTTCTTCCTGTGTACATCTTTCTGCCTCCTTCAGGTTTCTGCGGCGTGTCTCTTGCAGCGCCCGTCCACGCCTACGCCTTTGAACTTTCCCTTGTTCGCTCTCGCGCGGGCAGCGTCCAGCCGTGCCTTGTCGATGTCGTACTCGAATCTGCCGTTCGCATCCAGCTTGTCGGTCATGCCCCGGTTCAGCTCGCGGTATACGGAAGTCTCGTGCAGTCCCACCGCATCCGCGATGTCGCCCACCTTCCAGCCATCTTTGTACAGCCTTGCGATCTCCATGCGTACCTCGTCATCCATGACCTTGTATTTCAATTCAGTGCTCAACCTTCTCACTCCTTCCGCCCGTTTGAGCGTAAAAAAATATCGCAAGTCGAACCGTTTAGGTTCTTCTTGCGATATATTTTACAGGTTGCCTTTGCAAAATGCAATACTTATCGCAAGATTTTTCAATTAAAAAATAGCCAGACTTTCACGCCATGATTTGTGCAAGTTGTTCATTGAACGCTCTGGCTGCCGTTGTCCGTCCCAAAATCTCCCGTGGGTAGTTGTTCATCCAGTCTGCCGCTGCGATGATCTCCTCGTCCGGCACCTCGTCGAAGTTCGTGCCCTTCGGGAACAGCCGCCGGAACATCTTGTTCAGATTCTCGTTGCTGCCGCGCTCATAGCTGCTGTACGGGTGGCAGTAGTACATCTTCGTCCGCTGCCCGCCGAAGATGGAAGTCTCCATGCCCTCACAGTCAGAGAACTCGCTGCCATTGTCCACGGTGATGCTGCGGAAGATTTTGCTGAACAGCGCGCCATACTTCCGCTCCAGTCCGTTCAGCGCCGCCACCACGTTCTCCATGGTCGCGCCGTACATGGGCAGCGTGATCTCGTTGCGGCTCAGTCTCTCCGTCAGTGTCAGCACGCACTTCTTCGTCTTTTGCTTGCCCTTCACAGTGTCCATCTCCCAGTGAAACGGCTCTTCCCGCTGGTTTATTTCCTCCGGCCTGCGTTCGATGCTCTCGCCCTGCGGTGGACGCGATGCCGAGCGCACACGATTGTATCCGCGCTTGGTCTCTCCATGCAGCGGCAGGTCTTTGTTGGTGATGTTCAGAAATACGCCGTTCGTGATGTAGTTGTAGATGGTCTTCTCGCACACGCGCACGGAAAACTGTTTTCCCTCCAGTTCAATGTCCATCAGGACAGCAGCGGGGCTGCGCCCCTCGTCAGCGATCTTGCGCTCAATGTAGTCCGCCAGCGCATAGTCATTCCCCAGCTTGATCGGTCTGCCCTTGGCGGTCTTTCCGTATTCATACTGTTGTTGCGCGATGTCGGCGGAGTAGCGCTTGTCCGTGGTGTAGTCGCCGTTCAGGTGGTCGTACATCACGCCCGGACGCTTCAGCTCCCGGTACACGGTGGTGTAGTTGACGCGCAGCGCGTCCGCGATCTCCTGAATCCCGGCTCCGCCGTTGTACATCTGCTCGATCTTCAGTCTGTCAGTGTAGGTCAGGTGGTGGAACCGCTTGAACTTTCTCTCCATGCCGTGTTTCTCCTTTGCGCTTTCTTGCGCTTATTCTAAAGCTGATTACGGCAGGTGTCAATATATGCAAAATCCCTCCGCCCGCAGGTGGAGGGATTATTCTTTTCCCAGCAGCCAGTCCGTGCTCACGCGCAGCACCTCGGCCAGTATCGGCAGCTCAAAGTCCGGCACCACGCGCTTGCCGGTTTCAATTCTGCTCACGGCCATCTGTCCCAGCTGAAGACCGGCCAGCTGCAGCTTCGCCGCCAGCTCTTCCTGTGACCAGCCCATACGCATTCGCGCCTCGCGCACCCGCTCGCCGCATAGATTAAAGCGATCTCCCAGTGTATACAGCCGCACAGCTCCGCCTCCTCATAATCATCTTTTGCATATTCTTGCTTGAACTTACCATGTCTTCGTGTTAATCTTATAAAAAAGATGATTAGACGGAAAATATTTTTTGGAGGTATACCTATGAAATGGCTCGTATATGGCTGCGGTCTTCTGATTTCCAGCGCCGCGCTTGTTGCTCTCTCCATGTCCGGTGTGTTTCCTGCCCTCGGCGGTATCGGCTCCGGGCTGTTGACAGTCTGCGTCTACTTTCTCGGTGTATATCTCGCGCCGCGCCTCATCATTCATCGCCTTCAGCAGCGTGTTTCGAAAGAGAAGCCCGAAGATATTGTTACCATTGAGCCAAATCGCAAGCCCGTTCGCCGCGATGTCGTCGGCTATCAGCTGGCTATATTTATCCTTGTTTGTGCATCGGTTCTCTTTGCTCTCCGATGCGGCAGTGCATCCAGCGAAGTCAAGCAGCTGCAGGCGCAGCTCGAAGAGCAATATCACGACCGTTATGAAGAAGGCTATGCAGATGCCGAAAGTACCGCCTATGAAAGCGGCTATGATGTCGGGTGTAAAGATGGCTACAGCACCGGCTATGCCGACGGAGATGCTGCTGGCCGCAGTGCAATCCTGTCCACTTACTACAATGAGCTGCGCTTCTTTCGCAACGGCGCTTGTATCGTCACGGAAGAAGGCTATCGTTATCACCACTATGGCTGCCATCACATTGCAGGGCGCGAGTATTGGATATACAACACCGAGTTGGCAGAATATAAAGGCTATTCTCCCTGCATTGATTGTTGGGAAGATGGGCTTTTGACAATTACGCTGAGCTGATAACGAAGCAGAACACCGCCGGGTCTCCCCGGCGGTGTTCTTGTCTTATCCCTTCGGCAGTACCAGGCCGCCGGTGTAGCTTGTGCCATCCGGCAGCACGATGCCGCTCTCTGTCTCAGCGTTCAGCGCATCGTAGACTTTCTGCCCCACGCTGGTGCTGTACGGGTTTTTCGCAGGCTTCCAGCTCTTGTTTGCCAGCTGCCACAGTGCAGCCTGCTGCGTCACCGTCAGGCTCTGCCCGCCGCCTGCTCCCGGCAGTACGATACCGTTACCGCCGCCGCCCATAGAATCAATGGCCGCTTCCACCTCTTCCTGTTTGAACGTGCCGTTGCCGTCAAAATCGAACTTCGGCAGCAGCTCCCGGAATGCGACATACGCTTCCGGTGTCACGCCGTAGCTGTATCCCGTCTGCAGCTTGCTGTACTCGCTCTCCTGCATCATCTCGCCCAGCACGTTCATCTGCTCTTCGGTGCTCAAGCCCGCATCCACCACTGCGCGGTAACGCTGCAGGTCGCTCACGCTGTCCTTGCCGTCCTCCGGCTCCAGTGCGTTCAGGCTGTTTGCCAGCTCATAGGCTGCGTCATCACTCAGTCCCGCCGAAACGAAGCTGTCGTACCGTGCTGCCTCCGCCGGAATCTGACTGTAATACTTGAAGCAGTCCCGCACGGTTTCCGCCTGCTCTGCGGTCAGATTCCGACTGTTCACCCAGTGGGAGAACTCCACCGCCTTCTCTGATGCGCCGCTGTACTTCTCGTTGACGGTGGTGTACTCGTTCTGCACCTTCAGGAACGTGTCAAAGTCCAATCTCGCCTGCTCGAATGCCATAATGTCATCGTCTCGGCTCGTGGTGTAGCTGCCGTCTTCCTGCTTCTCGCCGAATAGGCATCTGTACATCTCCCGCTTCTCGTCGTCCGTCAGTGGGCTTTCCGCCAGCGCGGTGCGCTTTGCGTTGGATGCTTCTGCTCCTTTCAGGCTTCCCGCGTTTTTAACATCCAGCAGCACCTGCGTCACCGCGCCCATGTCCGCGTCGCTGTCGGCCAGTGCGTCCATTAGCTCCCGTTCCTTGTCGGTTGCCATCAGCCCATAATAGGCCACACTCTTTCCGTCGCCGGAGATGTCTGTGGCCTGCAGCACTCTTCGTTCCGCTTCAGCCTTGCTTTCCGTCTCCGTCTTCTTCGTCCCGCGCAGCTCCTTCAGCAGGTTGTACGCATCTTCTTCCGGCACGCCAGCCTCCGTCATTCCCTGATAGGCAGCGGTCTCCTTTGCACCAAAGCTCTTGAATCCGCTCTCTACCCAGTCCCTTCCGGTCTTCAGTGAGGTTTTTCCGAACAGCATGGCTTGCCCCGCATTCAGCGCAGCCTGCCATGGGTCATCATTGTACACCGGGTACTGTAGCAGATCATTTCCTTCAGCGTCTACGGAATAGCTGCCCCCTTTGATCGTTGCGCTCAGTCCTTGGTAAATCTTCTTCAGCTGTCCGCCGCCAAATGGAAGCGCCAGATAGGTCAGCGGGTTCATCAGTTCCTTGCCCGCCGTAGCCAGTTTCTTCTTTGTGCTCCAAGTATCGCTCGTCACAGTCTTCAGCAGGTTGTCCCAATCCGGCAGAGCGCTGCTGATCGGGACGCGCCCGCCGCCCAGCACGCCGCCGATGAACGGCAATTCCTCCGCCACATCGCCCA
>OMFM01000818.1_pt1 | contig 11034 bp, 13 predicted proteins | sample 1645661 | NCBI WGS metagenome assembly OMFM01 (sample SAMEA103958128, study PRJEB25191) | human gut metagenome | reverse complement strand
ACCTCTCTGCGTTCATTGTAGATCTCCAGTTCCGGTGTATGCAGATCAGTAATTGGTATTAATCTATGCTTATCTGTACTCATGCTTTTGCGATACCTTTTCTCCAATAATTTTCTCTTTTTATTATAATGGAGCATCCGGCCCCCGTCAAACGCAACTGTTACCCTGTACTCGGCTCATGGTATACACAAAAAGACCAGCCACAAAGGGCTGGTCTCTCATCTTAGTCTGAATTATTCAGCTACGTAAGGCATAAGTGCTACGTGACGTGCTCTCTTGATAGCAACGGTCAGTGCTCTCTGATGCTTTGCGCAAGTACCGGTAATACGACGAGGAAGGATCTTACCTCTCTCAGATACATACTTCTTCAGCTTAGCTGTATCCTTGTAATCGATTACGTTATCTTTACCACAGAATACGCAAACTTTCTTTCTTCTGCGCATACCGCCTTTTTTTCTCATCGGAGAATCGGTCTTCTCAGTCTTATTAAAAGCCATTATTATTACCTCCTATCGGAATCTGTCAGGGCAGAGGCGGGTGTCAGCTCCGCTTGTCACTGAAACTTAGTTAAAGGGTAATTCTTCATCGATGCCGTCAGGGATGTTCATAAAGCCATCACCTGCTCCGGAAGGAGCAGGGGCATTATTACCGCCACCAAAGCCAGCGTTCTGGTATCCACCGTCATTATTGCCGGCAGATGCGTTCTTACTCTCTGCGAACTCTACGTTCTCAGCCACTACATCAGTAGTATACACACGCTGTCCATCCTTATTGGTATAGCTTCCGGTCTGGATACGTCCTTCCACAACGAACTTTGTTCCCTTGTGGCCGTATCTCTCAATAAACTCACCGGTTCTGCCAAACGCTACACAGTTAATAAAATCAGCATCCGGCTCACCGTCACGCTTAAATCTTCTATCTACTGCTATGGAAAAACGAGCGATCGCTGTTGCGGTAGCTCCCTGAGAATATCTTACCTCAGGATCCCTTGTTAAACGTCCCATAAGAATTACTTTATTCATATTTCGCTTCTCGCTTTCTGTTTATGCCTCGTCCTGTCTAACGCATAAGTATCTGATCACGTTGTCCATGATACGAACACGGCTCTCGATCTCTGCAGGAACAGTGCTCTCAGCTTCAAATCTGATGAAGTAGTAGAAAGCTTCTTTCATCTTCTGAACTTCGTAAGCAAGCTTCTTCTTGCCCCACTCGTCCACTTCTGTGATGTTGCCGCCGAATCTCTCAACCAGTGCTTTGCACTTGTCAACAACGGCTGCTCTCTCATCATCCTCGATCTTAGCGCTAACAACAACGGCTAATTCGTACTTGTTCATGTTAGTTACCTCCTTTTGGTCTCTGGCCCATATTTTATATATGAGCAAGGAATAAAGTGTCTCACGAAGGAACATGATACCATATACCCGTGCATTTTTCAAGCTTTTTCAATGATTTCTTTCACATTTTTTTCTAACAGTTTTCTTGCGATCATGATCTGGTGTCCACAGCCCAGACATTTCAGCCGGAAATCTGCTCCCACCCGGAGTACTTCCCATTCTCTGCTGCCGCAGGGATGCTGTTTTTTCAGTTTCAATACATCTCCCACATTAATATCCATAACATTTTCCTCTTCTTTTCCTGCCTGTATCGCCACTCCTCCGAAAACATGTCGCGACAGGGGCCTGTGATTCTGTATTATAAATGGTTCGCCATAAAGTCCTTCACTACCCCGAAAGCCTCCCGCAGCAGGTTATTCGGTACGGTAATGGGATAAGTTCCCGCGGACAGTCCCTCTACATGGGCATAGCCCTGTTTTCTCGCAATAGCCAACGCCCGGAACATATGAAAATTGTTGGTAATAACCACAACACTGTCCTCTGATTTGTCCAGCAGTTCTCCGCTGAAGATCAGATTCTGTGTGGTATTCGTGGAAGCATCCTCCACGAGGATCCGCTCCGGATCGATCCCGGCGGTTTCCAGATATCCTTGCATTCCCTCGGCCTCGCTGATGGGTTCATTGTATCCCTGTCCACCGGACACGATGACTTTGGTCTCCGGATTGGCATTCAGATATTCTATGGCTTTATCCAGCCGTTTCTGTAGCACATAACTGGGGCCGGAAGTCTTCCACTGGGCTCCCAGTATGATCACATAATCCGCACCTTCCTGCGCCGTGGCATGGAACTGACTGACGATCATCCCTTCTATAATAAGAAGCAATACCATCCCTGCCATCACAAGACTCCGGAATGTAATATGCAGCCATCGGGGGATCCAGTAATATACGGTTCTGTGGGTCAGCACCCATGCCCATGCGGCACAAAAAGCACCAATCACACCCCAGACCAGGAAAAAGTAGCTGCCGAAGGCAACAAAAAGACCGATCCCCACACAGTACAGCAGACACAGCACCGCCAGAACATATAACGCCCTTGCTCCGTAATGTTTTTCTCCCACGCCTCTGCCTCTGGGATCCAGATAGATCACTTTTTTACTTTTTTCCCTCGGAATCAAGTGGTTCCTTTTCATACTGCCTCCATTCTTTCCTACGATCTATTGTAGCATATCTCCTACGGCAGTCTCAATACCACATATTTTAGGGTTTTCTTAATTTTTTCGAAAATTTTCTTTACCGGACACTGATTGACTTGTCACTCACCTAACACTATGATGTAATTAACATACTACTTCTGAAAAAAGAAACGGATGGAAACCTTATGCATACCACATTATCCAAAAAAGATTTTTCCCGATATCTGCCCTTCCTCCTTCTGGTGATGACCGTTTTCCGCGTCCTCGCCGGACTGAGGATTCCTTATATGATCCTGGCAAATCAGCGCTATGATGACCGGCTGCTGTTCGAGAATGCTTACGATCTGCTGAGCGGCGTGTGGCTTGGCAGCTACGATTCTTATACACTGGCAAAAGGAATCGGCTATCCGCTGTTTCTGGTACTGGCGAAAAAGCTGTGCCTTCCCTACTCTGTTCTGCTGTCACTGTTGCAGGCGGCCGGTGCATGGCTGTTTGTCCGCGCAGTGTCTGTGAGATGGCAGAATCCCTATGGGCAGGCAATTCTCTATCTGCTCCTGTTGTTTTCCCCCATCAGCCTCACGCTGTTGGTCACGCAGCGGCTGTACCGCATGGCAATCGTTCCGGGAATGGTCCTGGTGGTATTTTCCAGCATGATCGGGCTGACTCTGCGCAAAAAGCTCCCCTTGAAAAAACAGCTGCCCTGGGCATTCCTGACCGGACTGACTCTTGCCTTTTTCTGGCAGATCCGGGAGGATTCCGTCTGGATCCTGCCGTTTATCGCTGTCATGACAGTATGGAATGTAGGCTATGTGATACTGGCACTGCATAAAAAGCGGACAGGACGGCACGTGGGTTATGTAATTCTGGTCCTGCATAAGAAATTAAACACAAAGGCACTTCTGCTTCACTGCCTGACCATGTTATTGCCACTCCTTCTCCTGTTCGGCGCCAACACCGGTGTCTCCGTCGTCAACCGGATCCACTACGGTGTTTTCCTGAACAACGACCGCACGGAGGGAAATTTTGCAGAGCTGATGTCCCTGTTGTATCATCTGGACAGCAATACGAGAACCAATCCCGACATCTGGATCTCCCGGGATACTATTGTCAGAGCAGAAGCAGCCAGTCCCACTCTGCAGCAGATTCAGACACTATTGGACAGTTATACCGAAGACTGGGCCACAAGGGATGGTGAGATTCCCGGCGATCACTTCAGCTGGGTACTGCGGGATGCGGTACAGGACTCGGGAATTGCCCCGAATGCCGTCAGTGCACAGACCTTTTATGGCAACGTCCTCTCCGAACTGCGGGCAGCCGTAGCCAGTGGCGAGCTGACCGAAAAGACGGACGGTGCCCTCTATTTTTCCTCCCAATCCCGTGGAGTACTGCCGGAAGAAATTCCCGGTATCCTCAGTGATACTTTGCAGAATATCTGGAAAATTGCAGGATACACCGATTGTGCTTTGAGCAGTTCCGCCAAAAGTGCCGGCCGACTGTCGGATATCCGTCGTATGGAATCCTTTGCCTCCTGCCTGACCGTGTACCCCACACTGTCACAGTTTCAGGCTGTTGATTATGATTCCATTGAGGATGAGACCTTATATGATTTCAATGAGATCTACAGTTCCGGTATGGTATCTCTTCTGAATAAGAGCAACGCTATCTATCAGTTGTTGGGACAGCCCATGTTCCTGCTGGCACTGCTTGCCCTTTGTGTGCTGACCGCCCGCGTGATCCATGGACTTTTCCATGGGGACACAAAAGATCTCGAACTGTGGATCCTGACCTGTGGGATTCTGCTCAGTGCCGTTCTGCTGCGTTTCGGCTGTGGCCTGTTCACCGCATGGTTTTCCGAAGACATGCAAAAGTTCATCAACAGCTTCATTATGGACTAATTGATGTTCAAAATAGATATTTTTTTGATTTTTTTTAGCTACTTTAACTTGTTCACAGGCTATTTTTATAGCTTTTTCGACGCCAGGACAAAAGCCATAGGCGTCTACATTCTGCTGCAGATGTTCAAATATCTGGCGGTTATTACTACTGCCGCCAGCCTGCAACCGATACGGAAACAATATTTTCAAAATTTTCGTAATTCTCATAAGGAAAAGGAGGAATAACTTATGGAAAATTTGAACAAACAGATTCAGGAATTGCAAAAGATCATTGATACCTACGGCAATATCGTATTTTTCGGTGGTGCCGGTGTCTCCACCGAGAGTGGAATCCCGGATTTCCGAAGCGTGGACGGACTGTATCACCAACAGTACGATTACCCGCCGGAGACGATTTTAAGTCACACCTTTTATCGTTCCCACACGGAGGAATTCTTTCGTTTTTATCGGAATAAGATGCTCTTCCCCAATGCACAGCCCAATGCCGCCCATAAAAAACTGGCAGAACTGGAAGCTGCCGGGAAAGTCCGGGCCGTGATCACCCAGAATATCGACGGACTGCATCAGGCTGCCGGAAGCAGGACCGTACTGGAGCTCCACGGCTCCGTGCTTCGCAATTACTGTGAAAAATGCTATCAGTTCTATGGAATCGACACGATCTTAAACAGCACCGGTATTCCCCGCTGTGAAAAATGCGGTGGTATCATCAAGCCGGATGTGGTTCTGTACGAAGAGGGACTGGATGAGAAGACGTTAAATGCCGCCGTCAGATACATCCACGAAGCAGATGTCCTGATCATCGGCGGCACTTCTCTGGCTGTCTATCCCGCAGCCGGGTTAATTGATTATTTTCAGGGTGATAAGCTGGTGGTCATCAACAAAAGTGCGACCCCCAGAGACAGCCACGCAGATCTCCTGGTTCAGGGCCCGATCGGGGAAGTATTTCATTCGATCCAGAATCCGTAAGTGATATCCTGTTCTCCGCTGATATGATAAGCATCTTCCACATCAGCGCCCCAGCTGTTGATACCACCCACGCCCCTCACTGCTCCCAGGATGGATACCACCGTCCTGCGGGCAGGAGGTAGTTCTTCGTGGTGCATGGCATTTTCCAGTTCCTGTGCCGTATAAGGCAGGCAGGAAAATGCGAAGTATTTTCCCTCCTCCGCGGTTATTTTTAAACGGCTGCTTCTTTCTCCACGGTCTGTATTATCCAGGGAAGTCTTCCTAACGATCTCCAGCCATTTGGTCTGCATATGCATCCCACAGTCCTGAGGCACCATATAGGGTGTCACCGGCAGGCCCTGTACTTCATACACACCGGGGATCCCTCCTGCCATACGGTCCGGATAGGTCTCTCCGGACAATCCTTCATAGGTATACCTCTCCGCTGCGGTGGGCATCAGGAACCGCATTCCGAATACCGGAAGCTCCGGCAGACCCTGTTTTCCACAATAATCTGCCTGCACATGGATTCTGCCATCCGTTTCCACCGTATAAGTCACTGTCACCTCCGTCACCGGAACTGTCGGTGTCTTATACGTATAGACGATCTCGAATCTGTCACAGGTCTCTTTTCCGGTGTATTTATTATTCGCCGGTGCCAGCGGGATGGCAATCTCCTGCCCATCCATCCGGGCCTCTACCCGGCTGCAGCGTACAAAACGATCCGCCGCGGACCATACCGCACTGCGGAATGCGAATCCACACCCTCTGTCATTATCCGTGACCGCGCGCCAGAACGCCGGTCTGGGAGACCTGTACAGCCACTCTTTGCCATCCTTATATAAAGACTCCATGCCTCCGCATCCCACAGAGAAAATATAGGAAAAATCCTGTCCCTGTATACCTATCGTCACATCACCGATTACGATTCTGAGTGCCATAATAATATCTCACCTCCTGCATTGCCGGTTTTTCACTACGGTCTGCGAATAAGATTCCATTTCCCGAGAATTCATAATCACTGGGTCTGTCATCAAAGTCTCCGCCATAGCGCAGGACTCTCCGTCCTGTGACTTCATCTTCCACCCAAAGCGCCTGGTCAATATAATCCCAGATAAATCCGCCCTGATACATTTCAAAGCGGTCCAATAATTCCATATAGGACTTCATTCCGCCCAGAGAATTGCCCATGTCATGCATATATTCGCATAACAGATAGGGTTTCTTAGGGTCATGTTCCAGATAATCTATAATTTCCTGCGGGTATGCGTACATACGGCTCTCCATGTCGGAAATCACATCCTCATATGCCTTGTTATGGAAAACACCCTCATAGTGCACCAGACGCAAGTCATCGTTTTCCTTGAAAAACTGCTGCATGGCAGCAATATCATCTCCGGCATAGGATTCATTTCCCAGAGACCAGAACAGGATCGAAGGATGATTCTTAAAGCATTCAAAATTGGTTCTGGCACGGTCCACTACCGCTTCCTTCCACTCCGGCAGGGAACCGGGCACATTCCAGGAAGGTTCCACAGCTCCCATCTTCTGCCAGGAGCCGTGACTCTCCAGATTCGTCTCCGCCATCACATAGATTCCGGCTTCATCACACAGTCCGTACCATTCCTTGCGGTCCGGATAATGACAGGTTCTGACCGCATTGATATGGTTACGTTTGAAGCATTCGATGTCCCATTTCATGTCTTCCAGGGAAATACACCGTCCGGAAGCTGCATTCCACTCATGGCGGTTCACTCCACAGATCACCAGCCGCTCGCCGTTCAGCTTCATTACCTTATCCTGAGGATCCAGCGCAAAATCACGGAAGCCTATTTTATATGGCACCACTTCCGTCACTTCCCCCTCACTGTCTGTCAGAGTGATCTCCAACTGATATAAGTACGGATTCTCATGGCTCCAGGGGATTACCTTTTCTGCCAATGTTTCCCGAAGGTGCAGCGTCTGCTCCGCCTGTGACTGCAAAATCTGTGTCTGCTCCAACAGGCATTTCCCGTTGGCATCCGACAGACATACACGCATTTTGCCCGGACGCTGTCCCTCACCCTCAGCAGATATTTTGATTGCTGCATCTAACGTGCCTTTTCCATCCTCTACGGAAAAATAAGGCTTCGCCCAAAGGTCTTCCACGTGCCACTGCGGCTTGGCATATAATTCCACACTCCGGAAGATTCCGAAAAAGCGGAAGAAATCCTGATCCTCCAGAAAAGCAGCCATACTGCGCTTATGTACTTCCACTGCCAGCAGATTGTCCTTTTCCTTAATATAGGGTGTCAGATCGAATTCAGAGGGAGTAAAGCTGTCCTCGGCATATCCCACGAAATGCCCGTTCAGCCAGACATACATGGCCTGCTCCACACCTTCAAAACAGATAATGACTCTCTTTCCCCGCAGACCTTCTGCCAGATGAAAACGCTTCCGGTAAGAACCTACGGGATTATACTCTGCCTCGCTGAAAGCACCTTCTGCCAATCCTTTTCCCAGCATGTAGGCCGGGCGGCGGTAAATTTTGCCCTCCCAGGGATACATGTTATTGATATAATGAATTTGGTCATAACCTGCCAGTTCAATATGTCCTGGCACACGGATCGTATCGAACTGCGCACTGTCAGCATTTTCCCGGTAGAAATCCACCGGACGGCTCTTCGCATTCACCGAATAGGCGAACTCCCATATTCCGTCCAGAGACTGTACCAGGGAGCTTCTGCCCTCTGCCGCTTCTTCCGTATCCTGATAGATCGGATGATCACTGTGGGCTGGCAGCTGACCGACCCGGAACACCTTCGGATCGTCCAGCCATCTGATATCTGCTTCCATTTTGGTCCTCCTTATTTATCCCTTTTTTATTAGTCCCTATTTACCTTTGTGTGTCTAATATCAAGACAGTATAATTATACATTTCACGAATTGCGTATGCAATTAGAAAATCAAGTAGTCCAAATTCAAATACAATCCTAAGAGGCTTTTCAGATAATCTGGAGAGCCTTTTTATATTTTTAGAAACGTTAAGTTATTATTTTGTTCTTGTGTCTATAAATATTATAATGTCTATACTTCATGTAGTTGTACATTTAAGGCAATGAATACACATCTTAGGTAATGTCTATGAACCATTTTTTCAACACCTCAATATAGAAAATATAATTTATTTTTGAAAGGAACATTTTATGGAAAGCAAATCACAGACATTAGTTTGGCTGTAGTGTTTTTTATCAACATGTGTTAGACTACTGTTATACAAAATCAGAATTTATAGGAGGTGAATCTGCATGAAATGTCCATATTGTGGTGATGAAATGATTAGAGGATACCTAATGAGTTCACGAGACATTACTTTTGCAGTTGATAATCTGACAAAAGTTTTTCGTATTAAAAAATCGGACGATCTGGAATTGAGTAAAGGTTCAGGAGGAATCCCTCATTGTGAAGCTTATCGTTGCAGTAATTGCAAAAAGATTTTGATTGATTATGCGAATAGATAACTTCAACATTTTTCAACCGGAATGTGTACGCCCATGCAGAGCCAACACATTCCGGTCTGTTAAGGAACAAATCAGCCCTTACTACGATAGCAGGCGCTGAACAAACTATGCGCAAAACACAAGTTTAACGAATAGTTGTGTTTAGAAATAATCCTATAATACGCCTTTCGAAAGCTATTTTTAACAGATTTCCTCGGAATCCAGCAATATGGTAAAAGGCCCGTCATTTAACAGAGATACTTTCATATCGGCGCCAAAGATTCCTTTTTCCACGGTGGCGATGCTTTCACGGCATCTGTCGATAATGTATTCGTATAGTTCATTGGCTATATCCGGATTACCGGCTTTGATAAAGGATGGACGATTGCCTTTTTTGCAATCTGCGTACAGTGTAAATTGTGATACCAGCAACAATTCACCGTCCACGGCATGCAGATCCAGATTTGTCTTGCCCTGGGCATCTTCAAAGATCCGCAGACCAAGAAGCTTTTTAATCATTTTATCGGCAATTTCCCTGGTATCTGTTTCAGCCACACCGATCAGCACCAGGAATCCTTTGCCGATGCTGCCGGTTACCTCACCGTCTACCTTTACCTCTGCATGCTGTACCCGTTGTATTACAAATCGCATCTGTCTACTTCTCTCCTACGTTTTTCTCTTCTTGATCTTTTTTATCCTGCCCGAAATCAGTTTGATCTTTAAGCTCATGATCCTTTTGCAGTCTGGAATTCAGTGTATGGAATCCCTCTTCATCAATATTTTTCAAATAAGAATATTGTTCTGTCTCTACCGGCAGATCCTTTTTCCGAAGGAACGTATTAACTACTGCCTTGATAGCCGCATAGATCACTGCAAAGATAGGCACCCCGACGATCATGCCGAGAATACCGAATAATCCACCGAATACCGTGATGGCGAAAATCACCCAGAAACCGGTAAGCCCGGTGGAATTGCCCAGAATTTTGGGTCCCAGAAAATTTCCGTCAAACTGCTGTAACACCAGAATGAACAGGACGAAATAAACACAGTTTAAAGGGTGCATCGGATCCACCACAAGGATCAGGATGGCACTGGGAATAGCTCCCAGATAAGGACCAAAGAAGGGAATAATATTGGTCACACCCACAATCACGCTGACCAGTGCCGCATACGGTGTCTGCAATAACGTGGTTCCGATAAAGCACAGGCATCCGATGATAAAGGAATCTACAATCTTGCCGCCGATAAATCCGATGAAAGTGCTATGGGTAAAGCGAAAACTCTTGATCAGGCGGTTGGCTGTTTTCTGTTCAAAGAAAGCATAGGCCATTTTTTTCGCTTGTCCGGCAAATTTTTCCTTACTTGCCAGTACATAAATGGAAATAACGAATCCGATGATAAAATCCCAAAGACTCTTCAGAATATTGATTACGCTCAAAGATACTGTCATGATCACCTGACTGGTCTTGGTCAGTACTGTGTTATTTAACCAATTCTCCAGTTCTACGGAATACTTATCAATCAGAAAAGTGATCTGACTGCCCAGCTCCGGATTGTCATCCATAAGCTTGCTGATCCATTTTGTAAAATTGCTGATGTAGGTGTCAAAATTGGAAGCAATATTTACAATACTGGGAACAATCTGGGAAAGCATCATGGCAACCAGACTATAAATCAGGGTGACGAACAAAAATGCCGTGATCAGTATGCCAATACCACGGACAATGGAATTGCGCTTCCTGCTCTCCTTCACCTTCATTTTCCGGCACAAAGGAAATAGCAGTTTGGTTTCTATAAAATTAAGTACCGGGGTCAGCAGATATGCCGTCACCAGTCCGAATACCACCGGCATCAGAATCCCGATGATCGTATGAAAGCCTGTCTTGATACTGCTTCCGTGGAATAACAGATAATAGAAACAAATACTGGCGGCAATGGTTAAGAATGCCGTTACCCCCCAACGAAAATACTTATTATTTTTTAAATCGTACTTCATTCACTCACACCTTTCTGTGTAACTCACTATGTTTAATATACTATGGTTTTGTCCTCACCACAAGAAGAAATCTGTCGTTTTGGTTGAAAAAGAATCTCCGCAAGTATAAAATAAATAAGAAGAAACGAATGGAGAAAAGAGTGAAAAATAAAGTAGATTTTTGGGCGCACTTATATAAGGGTTCATAAAA
>OMFM01000787.1_pt1 | contig 11365 bp, 7 predicted proteins | sample 1645661 | NCBI WGS metagenome assembly OMFM01 (sample SAMEA103958128, study PRJEB25191) | human gut metagenome | reverse complement strand
CCGGCGGAATCGCCTCATACGCGCCGCGCAGCAGGTGATACAGCGGCGACAGGCTCAGGAAATCCTCCTGCACGCGCTTCGTCAGCTGCGGGCTGTGCACATCCACCGAGGCAGTGCTTTCCGGCGAAATGTACACCTCGCGCAGGGCATACCAGCCCTTGAGGTCATCCGGCACACCCGCCGGCACTTCCAGTCGCTTGAAGGAGCTGCCGCCGACGAGCATGTGATGCTCCGTCAGGTGACACTGCTTGATGACGTTCCGCACCCCGTCCGGGTCGGCGACAATTCTCCGCCGCAGGATGTCCATCATCTGCCGATTTTCACCCCATGTGCCGACACCCCAGTTCATACCCGACGGCGCGAGTTCAAACCAATACATCACGCTGCCCTCGCGCGGTTCGCCCGCATGGCGGAACAGTACCCACAAATGGTCGCGGAAGGGGCTTTTGTCCTTCGTGAAGCGCACATCGCGCCGCAACCGCGCCATGCAGCGGTATGGGCGGAGTTCCATCTGCGGGTCAATGGAGAGCATTGCGGGCGCGAGTTCCTGAATGAACGCCTCAAACGGCGCTTTCACGTCCCGCTCATAGCGCGCGCGGTTTTCCTCGAAGTAGTCAATGCTGTTATGGAAGCGAATGTCCAGAAAGAACTGAATCGTCGCCTCCGGAAATCCGGTAAACATCATGCAGCCTCCTTGGGAATCTCCCTTCTATTATACCTGCTGAAAAGGGATTTTTCAACCGTTCCGGCAGCGCAAATCGCAAAAAAACAGAGGAATGCCCGCGCATTCCCCTGCTTTTCTATGAATCACTCGAAGCGAATCGTCATCTTGACAGGCGTCTGCCCGGTCAGTTCCACCGAACGCTCGTCCGGCTGATACAGCCCGCAGTACACGTCGAACACCTTGCCGTCCGCCACGCGCTCGCCCGCATCGTTGACGACGGTGAAGGCATTCTTATCCAGCGGAACAGCAATCTGCCGCTTCTCGCCTGCCTTCAGCGCCACGCGCGCGAAGCCCGCCAGATGCGGATGCAGCGTCTCCCACTTCGTGTCCACGTCCTGCACATACACCTGCACAACCGTCTCGCCGTCGCGGTCGCCCGTGTTCTCGACCGTCGCCGTCACCCAGCCCATTTCGGCATCCACCGCCTCGTTATCCAGCGCAAAGGTGGTGTAGGACAGCCCGTAGCCGAACGGATAGAGCGGCTTGCCCTCGAAGTAGCGGTAAGTGCGGTTCTTCATCGAATAATCAGTGAATTCCGGCAGTTCAGACAGATCATGATAGAACGTCACCGGCAGACGGCCGGACGGGTTGACCTCGCCGAAGAGGATTTCCGCCAGCGCCGTGCCGCCCGCCTGACCCGGATACCATGCCATAATCTCCGCATTGCCCTGCGGCACATTCAGCGCAGAGCCTGCCGCGACGACCGTGACCAACGGCTTGCCGGTTTTGACCAGCGCATCCAGCAGCTTCTGCTGGCTTTCGGGCAGATTCAGCGAAATCTTATCGCCGGACGCAAACGCGTTGCCCGTGTCGCCCTCTTCGCCCTCCAGCGTCGCATCCAGACCGACGCACGCAATCACAGCATCCGCATTTTCCGCAACCAGTTCGGCTTCCGCCAAGCGGTCGTTCGGCTGACCCAGATTCTGCACGCGGTCTTTGAACAGGTGGCAGCCTTCGCTGAACAGCACGCGGATGCCGTGCTCCTCCGCATAAGCGCGGATGCCTTCGAGGAACGTCACATAGCGGCTGGAACGGCCGTTGTAGTTGCCTTCCAAAGCAGGCACGCTGTCCGCGTTCGGGCCGACGACGGCAATCGTGCGGATTTTGCCCGCATCCAGCGGCAGCACACCATCGTTGCGCAGCAGCACCATGCACTTTTCCGCTGCTTCCAGCGCCAGCGCGTCATTCTCGTCGGTATCGTTGGCGGTATAGGGGATTTTGTCGTACTCACAGTCGTCCGCGAAACATCCAAGCAGATAGCGGGAGGTATACATGCGCTCGCAGGCGGTCGTGATGTCCTCCTCCGTCACCAGGCCCTCCTGATACGCGGTCAACATATGCAAGTAGGTGTTGCCGCAGTTGACGTCGCAGCCGTTTTTGAGCGCCAGCGCCGCCGATTCCGGCGCGGTATCGGTCACATGGTGATGCTCGTGGAAGTCACGAATCGCCCAGCAGTCGGACGTTACATGCCCCTCAAACTGCCACTTATTGCGCAGAATGTCCACCAGCAGCGTCTTCGATCCGCAGGCAGGTTCGCCGTTGACGCGGTTGTACGCGCCCATGACGCTCTCCACCTTCGCTTCCTTCACTGCCGCCTCGAACGCGGGCAGATACGTCTCGTTCATATCCGGGTTCGCCACAGCGTCGAAGGAATGGCGGATGGCTTCCGGGCCGGAGTGCACCGCGAAATGCTTGGCGCACGCGGCGACCTTGAGGTACTTGCCATTGCCCTGCAAGCCCTTGATGAACCGTACGCCCAGCCGGCTGGTAAGATACGGATCTTCACCATATGTCTCATGACCGCGGCCCCAGCGCGGGTCACGGAAGATGTTGATGTTCGGGCTCCACATGGACAAGCCCTTGTAAATGTCGCGGTCGCCATGCGCAGACTGCCCGTTGTATTTCGCGCGCGCCTCGGTGCTGATGACGCTTGCCACCATTTCGTGGAAGTCCTCGTCGAAAATCGCCGCCAGGCCAATCGCCTGCGGGAACACCGTCGCCGTGCCCGCACGCGCCACGCCGTGCAGGGATTCATTCCACCAGTTATACGCCGGAATGCCCAGCCGCGGAATGGCAGGCGAGTCAAAACGGAGCTGGGAGGCCTTCTCCTCCAGCGTCATCTGCGCAACCAGCTCGTGTGCCAGTCGGCGTGCTTCATCACGATTCATCATCGGAACGTTTCTCCTTTCCTTTTCCAAGGGATTCTCATGTACATTTCCACCAAAAAGCAAAAACTCCTGCTGATTTCGCACAAAAATTTTCACGAAATCCGACCTTTTTCTGCAAAACGCTATGGCGCAACCTCGAATTCTTTGCTATAATAGAACGTGAGAGTGATTTCTGCTGTGAGGTGAGAGAGTTGAAGCCGGTCATTCGCGCCATTGCGTTTGATTTGGATGATACGCTGCTGCGGGACGACCGCACGATTTCGGACGAAACAGTATCCGTCCTGCGCCGCGCAAGTGAAGCGGGCATCTTCATCCTGCCCGCCAGCGGACGCACCTATTGCAGCATGGCGGGGTTTGCAAAACGCATCGGGTGCGCGAGCCGTGTCATCTGCGCCAACGGAGCGGTAATCGCCCAGCCGGACGGAACAACGCTGCATGAACTGACGATTCCCGCGGACATCGCACGGCAGGTCGCCCGGTTCGCCAAGGAGCGCGGATGCTACTGCCAGACGTACGCGGGCGATTGCTTCTACTATAATCAGCAGGGGGATTATGCCCGCGCGTATGCGGAAAGCTCGTCCCTGCGCGGCGTGTACGTCGGCGATTTGGAGCAGCATCTATCTGCGCCGACGACAAAGCTGCTGATGATGGCGCCGCCGGAGCAGATTGTGCAGATGCTGGCGGAGGCACAAGCGCAGTTTGGCGAATCCGTCGCGCTGACCTGCTCGAAGCCGTACTTTCTGGAGGTCAATCCCCCGCTGGCAACGAAAGGACACGCTTTGTCCGTCTGCGCGGAGGAAATGGGCTTCCCACTTTCGCAGTGCATGGCGTTCGGCGACAGCCTGAACGACGTGTCGATGCTGCGCGCCGCCGGGCACGGCGTGTGCATGGGCAACGGGCGCGAGGACGTGAAGCGCATGGGCTTTGCCGTCTGCGGGACGAATCAGGAGGACGGCGTGGCGCGGTATATCCAGTGGATTCTTTTTGACTGATTTTGCATAGTATTTAGGAGGTTTCCTATGGTACAGGCAGCCGACTTTGCCAAGACGCTTCAATTGACGGTGCTGTCCCCTTCCACGCAGACGGAATGGGATATCCGCACCACCGACCTGAACCGTCCGGGTATGCAGTTCTGCGGCTTCTATGAATATTTCCCATTTGAGCGTCCACAGGTCATCGGCAAGGTCGAAATGACGTATTTGGAGAACCTTGAACCGGAAGTACGCCGTCAAATGCTCAAAAAGTACTTCTCCTTCGACATTCCCTGCGTCATCATCTGCCGCGGGATGCATCCGCCGGAAGAGCTGCTGGAAGCCGCCGCCGCGCGCAATATCGCCGTCTATCAGACCGGAATGGTGACGACGAAGTTCTTCTTCACCGCCATCAACTACCTGAACCGCTGCCTCGCTCCGCGCGTAACGCGCCACGGCGTTTTGGTGTCGGTGTACGGCATGGGCGTGCTGATTACGGGCGACAGCGGCGTGGGCAAGAGCGAAGCCGCACTGGAGCTGATTCGCCGCGGGCATCAGCTGGTGGCGGACGACGTGGTGGACATTTGCCGTGTATCGGACAACCGTCTGACCGGCGAATGCCCGGAGATGGTGCGCCACTTCATGGAGATTCGCGGCATCGGCATCATCGACATCCGCGCGATGTACGGCATCGGTGCCGTCGCGCAGAGCAAGTCCATTGACCTTGTGATTCACATGGAGAAGTGGGTCGAGGGCAAAGAGTACGACCGGCTTGGGCTGAATGACGAGTACATCACGATTCTCGGCGTGAAAGTACCCAGCCAGACCATGCCGGTACGGCCGGGGCGCAACCTCGCCATCATCATCGAGGTGGCGGCGCGCAACTTGTCCATGAAGAAGCTCGGCTTCAGCGCCGCACGGGAGCTTGACAGACGCATGAACGAAATGATCATGAAGCGTTCCAATCCCGACGCGCAGAATCAGGACTAACGTATTTTCACAATTACAATATACAGGAGGCTTTTTCCCATGATTTATGTTGGTATTGACGTTGGCGGCACAGGCATTCAGGTCGGTCTGGTGGACGAAAGCGGCAAGATTCTGTGCAAGGGCGGCATCGTCACCCGCACGGATATCCCCTTCGACATGCAGGTGAAAGCGATGGCGGACTGCGTGCTGGACACCATCGACAAGGGCGGCTACACGCTGGGTGACGTGAAGGCCATCGGCGCGGGTGTTCCCGGCGTAACCGACCCCCGCACGGGCAATATTGCGTTCTGCACCAACCTCGGCTGGGTGGACGTGCCGTTTGTGCAGGAGTTCAACAAGCACATTGCCAAACCCGTTTTCGTCGGCAATGACGCGACGGTCGCAGGGCTGGCAGAGAGCGTTGCGGGCGTGAGCGCTGGTTCGGACAGCAGCGTGTTCATCACCCTCGGCACAGGCGTCGGCGGCGGCATCGTTTTTAATGGCAAGGTCTGGAACGGCTTCCACGGCGTCGGCAGCGAAATCGGCCACATGATTCTCGAACTTGACGGCGAACCGTGCACCTGCGGCAACTACGGCTGCGTCGAACGCTACTGCTCCGCGACCGCCATTATCCGCATGGCGCGCGAGCTCTGCGCGGTGCACCCGGAAAGCGAAATCGTGAAGGTGTGTGAAGGCGACCTGAACCGCGTGAACGCGAAGGTTGTTTTCGACGCGGCGAAGAACGGCGACGAAATCGCGCTCAAGGTGTTCCACCGCTATGTGAAGTATCTGGGTCAGCTGGTTGCCAGCCTGGTTAACTGCATCGACCCGGAGGTTATCGTGCTGGGCGGCGGCGTGAGCAAGGCAGGCGGCTTCCTGCTGGACGCTGTTCGTGCGGAAGCGCGGCGCTATGTGCTGTACAAGACGCTCCCGTCGGCGCGCATTGAGCTGGCAAAGCTCGGCCCGGATGCGGGCATCATCGGCGCGGCGATGCTGGGCAAGTAATTCATCCCCCAAATAAATTTATCCCCGGAGGCATGACGCTTCCGGGGATGTTTTGTGTCCTTATTTATTCAGGCTGAAGCGGAACGTGTAGCCTTCTTCGCCGTAATGCTCATTGCCAACCCACAGCACCGTCTTGTCCGTGAGGTTATAGACGGCAGAGTGAATCGTCAGCGAGTTGGAATCGCCGGGATTGCCCCAGTCGCGGCGGCTGACCGCATCGAGCAGACCCATCGCCGCTTCTTCGTCCGCCACGACGCCATTCAGCTCCGCCAGACGGTCGCGCAGAAGCTCGTAGCGGTCAAGACCCGGTTTGTTCGCGTCCGCCGTGTAGTAATCCGGTGTGATGATGAAGTTGGTAATCATCTGCCATTCCGTCGTGCCGGAGAGCGGGTCAGCGTCGTTCCAGATGACGTTCAAGTGGCGGTTCGCGCCGTCCGCATCGTCGTCGCTGCTGTCAGACACCCACTCCAGAATCGCGCTCTTACCCGTGGAATCCGCAATCATATAATGGAAGCTCGTCTTTGCGGAGTCGTGCAGGTCGTACTTTTCCACCAGTTCGACCGCTTCTTCAACGGAGTCGGCGTAGTCCAGAATCATGCGGAGCATCGTGGTCGAGGTCAAATCCGGCTTGTCGGTCTGCTGATTCGTCGCGGCGACCTTCTCTCCGCCCTGATAAGACATGAAGATGCCGCATGCCACGCCCGCGTCATTCACGCCATCCAGCGGCGCAAAAGGAGCGGCAAGCGTGAGAATCTTCTGCCCGAAGGTGGTCACGTCCTTCGTGCTGTCTAAGCCGAGGAACTGCAAGTCCACCGTGGAATAGGAAGCATGACGTCCGTTGCCCGGATTCGTGTAGACGATGACGGTGTTCGTCTCGTGGAAATCGTAGTTGCGGCTGAAAACGCGGTCGCCGTCCGCCGTATCCGCGGTGAAAGCGGAGCAGGCGATTTCCGAGGTTTTGATGTTCATGGGGATGATGCCCTTGGTGATGCTGTTCGTGATAAAGGAGATAAGCTCCGTGTCATTGGACGCGCCGCCCTGCGCCAGGAACTCATCGAAATGGTAGCCGCCGGAGACATTCAGCACATACACCGAGCCATCCTTATGGCTTTCATCGCGCTGCGTCACCTGCTGAAAGGACAGCAGCGTTGTGATTTCGTCGTGCCAGATGACGTAGACCGTGCCCACCAGCACGATTACCAGCGCCAGCAGGACGCCGAGGATGGTCAGCAATACTTTCTTCGCGGTTGATTTCTTCTTCATGGGGTCAGTTTTCCTCCCGTTGCGAATTTGTTGATACAGTCAAGTATCATAGCATAAAAACGCAGATTTGTAAAGTGTGAATTTTTCGCGTCAAATTTGTGATTTCGCAAGGATTTTTTCCCCTCGATGTTGTAATTATAATGCAATGAGAGGAGGGAAACGACGATGACCATCAGGGAGCGATTGGAACTGGAGGAGGCACAGCGTCTATCACCGCGGGCAGTCTGCGCGAAGGACACGCGCGGGCGCGAAAAGCCGATTGACCCCTGCCCGATGCGCACGGACTTCCAACGCGACCGCGACCGCATCATCCACTGCAAAGCGTTTCGCCGCCTGAAATACAAAACGCAGGTGTTCCTCGCGCCTGAAGGCGACCACTACCGCACGCGGCTGACGCACACGCTGGAAGTGGCGCAGATTGCCCGGACGCTGGCGCGGTGTCTTCAGCTGAACGAGGACTTGACGGAAGCAATTGCGCTGGGGCACGATTTGGGGCATACGCCGTTTGGGCACATCGGCGAACACGCGCTGGACAGGCTAATGCCCGAAGGCTTCCGGCACAACGAACAGTCGAAGCGCTGCGTCGAGGCGCTGGAGAACGACGGAAACGGGCTGAACCTGACGTGGGAGGTGCGCGACGGCATCCTCTGTCACTCCGGCAAGCAGTTTCCCGCAACGCTGGAGGGGCAGTGCGTCCGCCGTGCCGATCGGATTGCGTATTTGAATCACGATTTGGATGATGCCCTGCGTGCCGGAGTCTTGCAGGCCTTTGAACTGCCTGCGGACTGCTTGAAGGTGCTGGGGCAGACGCACGGTGAGCGCATCAACACCATGATTTGCGACATTGTGGCGTGCAGCGCGGACAAACCGACGCTGACCATGTCGCCGCTGGTGCAGGAAACCATGGACGGCCTGCGGGAGTTCATGTTTGCGCGCGTATACCGCGACCAGTGGCGGCAGGCGGAGGAAGAGCGCTGCAAACACGTTGTGGAAGCGCTGTTCAGCTATTACAGCGAGCATCCGGGCGAAATGCCGGAGGAGTTCGTGCTCATCGGCTACAAGGAAGGCACGGCACGCGCTGTGTGCGACTTTGTATCGTGCATGACCGACCGCTACGCCATCCGCACCTATCAGCAGCTGTTCGTGCCGAGCGGGTTTTCGGCAATATAACAAGCGTTCTTCGCATTTTCCCGCTTTTTTTCCGAAGATTCCAAAAACACAAGGCTGAAACAAGCAGGAAATTTCGATTTCTTGGCGAATTAAACTGATGGATGAGCAGAGACAGCCCTGCAAGCCATCCAAATAACACAATGCGTTCCCCGTTCCTGTTGGTTCCGGGTGTGCTTTTTGTGTTCCTTGACAGAACGCTTTTTGAGGGAGGTGAGCGGTGCCGTGCGTTTTCCGCCTTCTTGGCTGGATGAGCTCCGCGCGCGTGCGGACATCGTTCAGATCGTTGGGCAGTACGTCCAGCTCAAAAAGAATGGGCGCAAATACTGGGGGCTATGCCCCTTCCATGGAGAGAAAACCGCATCATTCTCTGTGGATCCGGAAAAGCAGCTGTTCTACTGCTTCGGCTGCAAGGCGGGCGGCAGCGTCATCCATTTTGTGATGGAGATTGAACATCTGCCGTTTCCCGAAGCGGTGAAGCATCTGGCGGATCAGCTGCACATGCCGCTGCCGCAGATGGAGGCTGACCCGGATTATCAGCGGCGGCAGACGCAGCGCGAGCGATTGCTGGCGTGCAATCGGGATGCGGCGCACTTCTTCTACGAAACGCTCTTCACCCCCGCGGGGCAGCCGATGCTGGATTATTTGAAGCGCCGCGGCGTATCCGACGGCGTCATCCGCAAATTCGGTCTGGGCGCAGCGCCGAACAGCTGGGACGCTTTAACCCGCGCGATGCAGGCAAAGGGCTACACCACCGAAGAGCTGCAAATGGCTGGGCTGATTGTCATCAAAGACGCGGAGGAAGCGACAGCGGATCGCCCTGCGCGCCCGCGCCGCGCTTTTGACATGTTCCGCAACCGCGCGATTTTCCCCATCATCGACCAATACGGCAACGTCTTGGCGTTTGGCGGGCGCGCAATTGAGAACGTGCAGCCGAAGTACCTTAACACGTCCGACACCCCCATTTTCAACAAGCGTTTGGGCGTGTACGCAGCAAATCTTCTGCGCAAAGAGCGGCACTTGGAGCGTGTGGTGCTGGTCGAGGGGTACATGGACGTCGTTTCGCTGACGCAGTTCGGCGTGACCGGTGTCTGCGCGACGCTCGGCACGGCGCTGACGAGCGAACAGGCAAAGCTGCTCAAACGCTTTGCGCCGATGGTATACTTGTCCTACGATGGCGACAGCGCGGGGCAGCACGCCATCCTGCGCGGTCTGGACATACTGGAGGCGGAAGGCATTCCGGCGCGCGTGCTGGATTTCCCCGACGGGCTTGACCCGGACGAATTCATCCGCCGCGACGGGAAAGAAGGCTTCGACAAACTGCCTGCCCTGACGCCGCAAGCCTACCGGATGCGTCGGCTTCGCGCGGAACACGACCTGACCACGCAGGAGGGGCGAACCGCCTACGCGAAGGCGTGCGCCGCGATTTTGCGGAACTTGGAGCCGGTGGAAATGGAGAACGCCCTGCAGGAGCTCATCGTGCAGACGGGCTTCAGCCGCGATGTGCTGATTGCGCAAATCGGCATGACGCCGCCGAAGGACATCACTTCTGCGCCTCCCCTGCCCGCGCGAATCGCTCGTCCGCCCGCGACGCCTGTCCCGGAGCCGGAAAACGCCGACGAGGATGTGCGCGCGGAGGAACTGCTGCTTTCGCTGATTGCCTCGTCGCGTCTGCCGGAAGATTTGGCGCAGGAGGACGACTTCCGCGACCCGCTGCTCAAGGAGCTGTTTCTGCAGCTGCAAAGCGGTGTGTCCGCCGCGTCGCTGGTGGAAAGCCAGAGCGACGAAGTGGTGCGCGCCCGCGTCAGTCATCTGCTGATGGCGCAGAGCGGCGAAAGCACGGATCAAATGCTGCAAATGGCGCACGACTGCCTATCGCGGATGCGCCTGAAACGAGCGCGCGCGCAGTACGACGAGATTATGAAGCGCATCAAAACGCTCTCCGGCGCAGAAAAAATGCAGGCGCTGGATGAAGCAAAGCAGCTGACTGCCACCATCAACCGACTGAAATAATGCAGTCGTTATGGAAATTGCAATTTGTTTATCGCTACCGAGCCGGAAAACCCGGCTGTATCACAAGAAGGAGAGTTCAACTTGACGCTTTCGCAGAATGGCCGTCCGTCACCGCTTGACGAACTGTACGAATACGCAAAAAACAAAGGCACGATCACTTATCAGGAAGTGACCGATCGTCTGGGCAATACTTTTTTTGAGGCCGATCAGCTGGAGAAGGTGCTGGACAAGCTGGAGAGTCTGGGCGTGACCGTGGTGGATTCCGCGGAAATCCCGGATACATCCCCCGCTGCCATGGAAGTGCCCGATCCCGCACTGAACGACGACCTGAGCGAAGCTGATGTCATTTCTGCCGACGACCCGGTGTGCATGTATTTGAAGGAAATCGGGCGCATTCCGCTGCTGACGAGCGAAGCGGAAATTGAAGTTGCCAAGCAGTTGGAAAGTGACGACCCCGCCATCCGCAACGAGGCGAAACGCCGCCTGAGCGAAGCGAACCTGCGCCTTGTCGTGTCAATTGCCAAGAAGTACGTTGGGCGCAGCAAGAACTCCATGAGCCTGCTCGACCTGATTCAGGAGGGCAACCTCGGTCTGATGAAGGCAGTGGAGAAGTTCGACTACACCAAGGGCTTCAAGTTCTCCACCTATGCGACGTGGTGGATTCGGCAGGCTATCACCCGCTCGATTGCCGATCAGTCGCGTGGAAACAATTAACCGCATCGTGCGCGTGAACCGCCAGCTTCAGCAGAAGCTGGGGCGTGAGCCGCGTCCGGAGGAAATCGCGAAGGAACTGGGCATCAGCGTGAGCAAGGTGCAGGAAATCATCAAGATTGCGCAGGAGCCGGTGTCGCTCGAATCCCCGATCGGCGAGGAGGAGGACAGCCACCTCGGCGACTTCCTCGAAGACGACAAGACGCCGCCGCCCTCCCAGATTGTGGCGGAAAGCATGATGAAGCAGACGCTTTCCGACGTGCTGCACATGCTGACGCCGCGCGAAGAGCAGGTCATCCGGATGCGCTACGGGCTGGATGACGGTCAGCAGCGTACGCTGGAGGAAGTCGGCAAGGCGTTCAACGTCACCCGCG
>OMFM01000774.1_pt1 | contig 11517 bp, 10 predicted proteins | sample 1645661 | NCBI WGS metagenome assembly OMFM01 (sample SAMEA103958128, study PRJEB25191) | human gut metagenome | reverse complement strand
GTACGGCGATCGCCGCTTCCGCTACACAGAGGTGAACGACCAGGCATGGGTTGACGAATTGAACCGCAAGATCAATGAAGAGCGTAACAAGCCGGTACCGGCACCAGTCGTCACAGAAGTGAAGAAAGAGGTAGTGAAGAACGAAATGTTGGGTATGACCGTATCATTCATTATCGACAAGTACAATATTACCGATATCCAGAAAAAGAATGTGGCAGAAGCTGCCAAGTATTTGGAAGACCATCCGGAAGTCAACCTGATCATAACAGGTTATGCCGACGTACAGACTGGTAATCCGGCCTACAATTTGAAATTGAGCCAGCGCCGTGCCGAAGCTGTCTGCAACATGATGGTGAAAGAGTTCGGTGTAGATCCAAGCCGCATCCGGGTGGATTACAAAGGTGATAGCCTGCAACCATACCAGCTGAAGAACGAGTGGAACCGTGTTGTAGTGTTCATCACCGAAGCACGCAACAAATAATTTTTTGTTCATAACTGAAAATGAGTAAGATTTGGTTGTCATTGGCACACATGGGCGGATCCGAACAAGAGTTCGTCCGTGAGGCTTTCGAAACCAATTGGGTAGTTCCCTTAGGGCCGAATGTAGATGGCTTCGAGCATGACTTGTCACAGTGGCTTTCAACGCATTGCGACCAGGAGGTACACGCCGTGGCATTATCATCAGGTACGGCAGCCATCCACTTAGCATTGATCATGCTGGGCGTAAGCAAAGGAGACGAAGTGATCTGCCAAAGTTTCACCTTTGCTGCGTCAGCCAACCCCATTTGTTATCAGGGTGCTACCCCCATTTTCGTAGACAGTGAGCCTGATACTTGGAATATGGATCCTATACTGCTTGAACAGGCCATCTGCGACCGTATGAAACAGACCGGCCTCAAGCCCAAAGCCATTCTTCCAGTACACCTTTACGGCACGCCTGCCCGCATGAACGAAATCTGTGACATTGCCTCCCGCTACGGCATCCCCGTGGTGGAAGACGCTGCCGAAGCAATGGGGGCCGTTTACGACGGACGCTATTGCGGGACCTTCGGTCAATATGGGATTTTCTCTTTTAACGGCAACAAGATGATCACCACCAGCGGTGGCGGCGCCTTATTATGCCATACGGAAGAGGAAGCCCAGAGAGTGAAGTTCTATGCTACCCAGGCACGTGAACCGTTCCCCTGGTACCAGCACGAACAGATCGGATACAATTACCGGCTCAGCAATGTGTCGGCTGGTATCGGACGCGGGCAGATGCGTGTAGTGGACAACCATATCGCACACCGCCGTGCCATCCACCGGCTATACACCGAGCTGCTGGCAGGACTTCCGGGTATCACTGTGGTAGAACCCAAGAAATCTACCATATTTCTACCCAATTATTGGCTGACTACAATTAAAGTGGACAGTAACGAAACCAGTTTCAGCGCCTTGCAGCTGATGCAGCACTTGGCAAAAGCCGACATCGAGACCCGTCCGCTTTGGAAACCGTTACACCTGCAACCCGTATTCTCATCCTCCCCCACCTACGTCAACGGAGTATCGGAAGCCCTGTTCAACTGTGGACTCTGTCTGCCTTCGGGATCAATGATGACGTGCGAGGATGTGATGCGTGTAGCGGATACGATACGGAGTATGAGATAGATAATTTATTTAATAACAGACAGAGTTCTGCAAGAACTCAATCAATAAGAATCAAGAATAAAAAGGATGAAACGACTGTGATTTACAGTCTTTACCGATTTACGGAGATAAATATCCGGATGTGACATGTCGCTTTCGGCTTGTTCACGTTCCATCTCCAAATTCCTAACATCTTACAATTTTCTCTTTACTATGAAACTTTCATATAGCCAAGTTCTTGCAGAACTCGGTCATGTTTTTCTCTTTTCAAACTTTTGCCCTCTTACAGAATAAGAAGTCTGGCAAAACAAGAAAAAAAAGATGACAAAGAAAGTTTATACAAAGCCGGAGCTGAAAAGCGAGGCTTTCGTGCCGCAAACGCATGTGGCTGCTTGTGGAGATAGTGGAACTGTTTATAAGTTTACTTGTAATGCACCAAGAGGAACGTTGTATTATTTTAGAGATAAGCCTGCTTCTGGTTCACACCCCACTATAGGAGATCGAGGTATTTGGCTAGGAAACTATCATCCATGTAGTGCATTTCATGAAGCCGAAGCCCAATCTGGTTTTTATTGGGGATATGTTGATTACAACCATAATCAGATATTTGAGAAAAATGAATTAGTCATTGTTTGGAGAGGACAAAAGGGCTGGGAGGGTCACGCCACCAAGAACCTTGACATAAATTCTTGGGAAACTGCTAAATCCTAATCGGTAAATAAAACAGTAAATAGCAATCTTATTCATTTATTTCAATCTTGATTCCTAACGCTTAGATAAATTTATTGATTCTCATTAATAGAAATAGAGATTAAATAATATATGATCAGACTACTGGGGGAACTAAGTCAGAATATCGTTTGAGCTGCAAAGAATTAGTGTAATGAAAAGGAAAATGAAAGGATCATATTGTAGATGGTAAATCGCAATATATCAATTATTTCAAAATTCTTTCACACCGGAGTTTCTCCGGGACCCAATCACTATTTCGCTTCAAACCTTTTCTGATTTCCTTTCCTCCGAAACAGGAATCAAAAAAGAAAAAAATAGTATGAAGAAAGATTATCAAAAACCGATGCTTATTAGCGAAGAGTTCATTCCGAACGAATATGTAGCTGCATGCTATAACTTTAAAGCACTATTTCATTGTCATTATGGAGAAAACAACACAAACAATCATGGAGAACCATGCGCTACAACCTATGTAGATATTAATGGTATCCATGCTACAGGGCACGAAGGGACTATAGAAAAATGGGGTATACCTATTCTCAATATTGATTGGAATGGATTCGATTTAAGTGACGCAAAAGTAGGTGACAAGATTAGAGGCATCAAGTGGACTAGCTATGATACAGTAAATAACACTGGAGAATACAATCATCAAGGTTGGGGTGAAATCAAATCTGCTGTTGAAGAAATACCAGGTCGTCCTAACCACTCTTAAGACATTCCCCTATTTATGAAATTCGCATCAAATAACAGTATAGACTTGGACCTTAAAAGTAAAGTCTATACTGTAAACCTCTCAAATTAGGGTTCTAAAATATCTATCTTCGCTGCGAATCAAAATTTACGAATTATGCAAAGCAATGAAGACCTTGAAAGATTCTACTTTCCCTATCTTTGGGTCTATCATCGTAAAATATAGACTTGGTTGTATGCCAATAGTTAAAAATCAATCGAATTTGATAATATTTTTTTGTGAGATGCCAATTCTGGTGCCTTATAAAAAGGATATGCTCTAAATTAAGTATTAACTTTTGTTGGGCTTCAAAAAGGGAAGATAATCTATATATTTTCCATCGAGACAAATTTCGGTAACATATACGACCACGGAAGTAAATGAAATCCAATACACTAGACTCAAAAACTTTTCTTTGAAAAAAAATCATTATCCTAGTGGAATCCCTGCAAGACATAAACCCTGTGGAACGGGCATTGGTGAACAAAGCGACGGCAAACCGTACTCCGATCAATGCCACTATTGAATTGACACCGACGTGCAATTTCCGTTGTGATATGTGCTATATCCGCATGGAGAAGTCACAAGCCGAGAAAAGAGGAGGATTACGGAGCATAGAGGAATGGCTGCACATTGCCAACCAGCTACAGGAAATAGGAACGCTCTTCATCTTACTGACAGGAGGCGAGCCCCTACTCTATCCTGATTTCAAAGAATTATATATCCGGCTGAAAGAAAAAGGATTCATCCTCACCATCAATACAAACGCGACTTTGATAGATGACGAAACAGTACGTCTGTTTCAACGTTTGAAACCCCGGAGGGTGAATGTCTCGTTATATGGTGTGACCAACGGAACTTATCTCAATCTGTGCCACGCGACAAACGGTTTCGACCGTTGCCTGGAAGGACTGAAACGATTAAAAGAATATGGCATAGATACCAAACTGAACCTCACCTTGACACGACAAAATATAAAAGAACACCGGCAAATGCTGGAACTAGCTGACGAATGGGACTTACCTATGCTGACCAACAGTTACATTTCAGTCTATTCACGGCCGGGATGCGCCACCACGCTACCCCTTGATACGTGCCGCCCCGTACCGGATGAAGTGGCACATGCCGAGGTTGAGGCACTGGAACATAAATATGGCAAGGAATACACATCATACGCCACTCATGTCCTCCAGCAATTGGAACGTGGAGAATCTCCCGTACCTGCTGAAGGCATCGGACTTGCCTGCCGGGCAGGTAAAAGTTCCGCATGGATCAACTGGCAGGGCGTCATGACTCCGTGCGTCGATATGGAAACACCAGCCGTTTCGCTACTTTCCACAACCGTAAGCGATGCCTGGAAACAAATAGTAACCAAATGCGAACAACTTCCGTTCCATAAAGAATGCGCAGGTTGTACCTTACGCTCTATCTGTGATGTCTGCTATGCCAATGCCCGCAATGAAAAAGGGCAATGCGGCGGCATCGGCTACCTTTGCCGCATTGCAAAAAGTAAAAAGAAACAAATGAAAGGAAGTCTATAAAGACTTTTCTCATAAATACATATACATTCCAAGTTATGGATCATCTTCACGATGCCAACCTTTTGGAACGGGCATTGGTGGACAAAGCCAATCAGAGCCGTGTCCCGATCACTACCAACTTCGAGCTGACTCCCACCTGTACGCTCAACTGCGACATGTGCTTCATACGCACCGAACGCAGCGTGGTGGAACGACACGGAGGTTTATCGCCTTTGCAACAATGGCTCGACTGGGCAGAACAACTTCAAGACATGGGTACACTCTTCATCCTTCTCACCGGAGGTGAACCGATGCTCTATCCACACTTCAAGGAGCTGTACACCCGGCTGCGCGAAATGGGATTCATCCTGACTCTCAATACGAACGGCACACTCATCGACAACGAAATGGTACGCATCTTGCAGACCCACAAGCCGCGGCGGATAAACGTCACCCTGTATGGAGACAGCAGAGAAACTTACGGACGCTTGTGCCACAATCCGCAAGGATACACCCTGTGCATGGAAGCCCTGAAACGGTTGAAAAAGGCAGACATTGATGTGAAACTGAACGTAAGTATCGTACGAAAGAATGAAAAAGATTACGACGAGATCATCCGTCTGGCCCAGCATCTGGACATTCCGGCAGAAGTAAACTCATACATGTTTCCTCTCTCACGCCCCGAATGCGGAAGTCTGCGTAACATTCTAACTGAAAGACTGGATGCCGACGAGGCGGCCCGCATCGAGATGCAATATATGGAGTACAAAAAAGGGAATGACATGGCACGATACATGCACGACTTGAAATATACGCTTGCCCATGTGGAAGGAACACGAGCCTGCTCTTTGGAGTGCAGAGCTGCCAAGAGTTCATGCTGGATCAACTGGCAAGGCATCCTCACCCCCTGTGTGATGCTGGATCAACCGGCCGTTGACCTGAAAAAGATTCCGATGACAACTGCATGGCAACAACTTTTAGAAGAAGCCAAGGAACTGGTATCCCATACCGAATGCGAGGGTTGCCACCTTCGTCCCGTATGCAACGTATGCTATGCCGCCGCACACTGTGAAAAAACAATCACCGGAAGCATGGACTATCTTTGCCAGATGGCGAAAGCCAAAGAACGGATCATTACGAATTATCCCCCCGTAATACATTAAAAATGAAGATTGTGAGACTGAATATCGGCCCGCTAACGATTGAATTGTCAGGAGTGACAGAACAGGAGATTCCTGTTAACAGCCGTTTGTTTCTCGACCATAAACCCGCTACCAAAGAAGCGGACCGGTACTATACATTCTATTTTGTCAACCGTCTGCCTTTGCCGTCCAACGACTGGCAGATCACATTCCAACGCAACGACATCGTAGTTTTCCGGAAGGAAGAACAAGAAACACGCCTGCTGGCTGTAGGAAACCTGAATGCCTGCTATGCTCTCTATCAGGAAAGAAACGAAAGAGATGCCAACATCTATTTCATCGAAGGTCTGAAAAGAGAACTGCAAACAGATACCCTGTTCATTTCCTGCCTGTGCCTGGAACGTCCTTTATCTGTCCAGGGATGTTACATACTACATTGTACTTTTCTGGATTATCGTGGGCAAGCCATCTTATTCAGTGGTCCTAGCGGCATTGGCAAATCGACGCATGCCAACCTGTGGTGCCGGCATATTCCCGGCACCCAGGTACTCAATGGCGACCGTGCCCTGCTCTGTCCACTTCCAAACGGCGACTACGAGATAACGGGATGGCCTGTATGCGGTTCCAGCGGTATCTGTCACAATGAACGCCGCCCGTTGGAGGCCATTGTATTCATCGAACAGGCATCTGATAACACCATCCGTCCCCAGACAGCCATGAAGCATTTCAAAGCTCTCTGCTCGCAGGTTACAATCAACTGGTGGAATCCAAAGCTCACCGGCAAAGCACTCGACGATCTGCAGGTTTTGACCAGACAGACAAGCATCAGCACCTATGCATGCAACATGAATCCGGAAGCAGCCTTCACCCTGCACAGGTATCTGACCAAACTGGAAATTATCCGATAATGTGAAATACGCCCCATTATGAAGACTGTCGATACGAAAGAATATATATCCATGCTGCGTACCCTCATTGAGGAAGGAAAGCAGGTGAGCATGATCATCTCGGGCAGCAGCATGGCTCCATTCCTGATCCACGCAAGAGACCACATCTACCTGAAAAGCCCCTCCGGTGAACTTCGGAAAGGAGATATGGTGTTCTATCAGCGAAGCAACGGTGAATATGTCATGCACCGTATTTATAATGTTAAAAATGAAGAATATTATCTTATCGGTGACGCCCAGACTGTCATCGAAGGTCCAATTCAAAGAGAACAGATTTTCGCCATCATTATCAAGGTGAAGCGAAAAGGGAAATGGATAGTTCCAGAAGATTTCCAGTGGAAATTCTTCGCCCACATATGGCCGAACATAATTCCTTTACGCAGGACCATCATTAAAACATATCGTTTTTTCAAAAGATGAAAAGAACCAAAGAATTTATCAAACGAAACATAGCCGGAGAAATCGTACTGGTTCCTTCCGGACAGACCGCCCGAGAGTTCAACGGAATGGTCACCCTGACCGAAACCGGAGAATTTATCTGGGAGCATATCGAAGAAGCAGAAAGCTTCAACCATCTAGTACTGTTGATTCTGGAGGAATACGAAGTGGATAAAGACACCGCATCGCAAGATGCCGCAGGATTTATCATGCAACTGCTGCAAGCCGGCATGATCCGTCCCACAGGTATAAACTGGTAAACAGTAATCTGTTCAATTCAGATATGACAAACAATACAATAAGAAATGTTAGAAGAGAGATTCGTTTTCTTCGCGAGAAGCGCCGGATCTGTAAAAAATGTTAGATCAGGTAAGTTCAAGACCCTATGTTATCAGCGGATAATAGAATGAACTTACATTTTATTCCCCATTACATCTGCCTGTGAAGGTCGATGTAATTTTAACTATAAATAGGATAATGCAATAATATAAAGACAATGAGACTCAATTCTAATTTAATTCTTCGCCAAGTAGGTGGAGAATATATGATTGTCAATCCGTTTTCTGAAACCATGGATATGGCACAGGTCTATTCCTTGAATGAAACAGCCGCCTGGTTATGGAAACAATTGGAAAACAAGGAATTCACGGTAGATGAAGCCGGAGCACTGCTGTGCAATGAATATGAAGTAAATAAAGATACAGCCCGAAACGATGCCAACGAGCTGTGCCGACAATGGTTAGAAACTGGGTTAGCCATAGAATAAGACAAAAAGATGATCTCAGCCCCATTACAAAAGGCTTTCATGCTTTTGCTAAGGCAAGGACTGTGGGACCGGCAGGAAGACTGTTCCGCCCTTTTTCCTCTAGATGAAAAGGAATGGAATGAAATTCACAGCATGGCAAGAAAACAAACCGTACAAGGCATTATTTACGATGGCATCCGCCTGTTGCCGACTGAAGCCGTACCTCCCCGGAAGGTATTGCTTGGCTGGATGGTGGAAGTTGACACCTTGGAACGGGTGAACCGGCAACACCGGGAAACGATTAAAGCCCTCCAACAGATTTATGTACAATCACCTTCTATCCCTTTCCTGCTGCTAAAAGGGATAGGGACAGCTGACTTCTACCCTCATCCGGAACATCGCATAGCCGGAGACATCGACCTGTGGTTCGGAAACAAGACACAAACCGAACAAGCCAACCAACGGATGGAAAAATTAGGATTACCGGTAAAAAGAGGAACCAATGGTGAGGCTTCCTGTCTGATAAACAGAGTTCTGATTGAACATCACAGCAGGCTGATAGAGTTGCACAACCCTTTCCTCCAAAAAGAAATCCGCCAATGGGAAGCGGGGGTCTTTACCAACAGCCAAGGCAAACTTCCGAGCGAAGCGAATCATCTATTACTTTCCACCCACATATTGAAGCATCTTATCAATGAAGGGATCGGACTACGACAATTGTGTGATATAGCCATGGCTTTTAACGCATTACATTCTGTTACAAACAAAAACGAATTAGAGTGTATCTGTCGCAAATGGCACATTCACCGGTGGAACCGGTTACTTTATGCCCTATTGATAAAATATCTTGGCGTGCCGGCCGACCTTTTACCATTCAGTACCAGTCTCTGTCCGGACAAGTTAATGCAAGAGATTTGGGAAAGTGGCAATTTTGGACATGGAGACGAACGTTACGGTGAACGTCCCACCGGGAAATGGGCGAACAAACGATACACGTTGAAGCGGATCTTTCACAAAATGCACTTATCGTTAGGTTATGCTTTCGACGAAACTTTCTGGTGGCTAGCCGGATTAGCCCTCTTACGTTTCAAGGAAATGATAAAAAAGAAATGAAAGAATTGCTGAAAAAATTTTTGCAGAAGCTCACACGGGAGAATCTGAGCAATACATGTCAGTTAGGATGGAAAGCTTTCAAATGGGTTATGCAGGTAACAGAAGGATACCATTGGCTCATCACCTTCTCTATCTTTTCGGGTATTTTCGGAGTGGTCATGTCATTGGTCAATGTGGCCATGTCCAAATGGATCATCGATGTAGCTACCGGAGCACAGGAAGGGAATATTTACCTGGTAGCCACAATAGTAGCCTTATCCTTCCTGCTGGGTATGGGGATAAAACTTGTATCTCCCTGGATTTTTGGCAAGATCAACATGCGCATCAGTATCCGCATGCAAAATTCGCTGTCCGACGCCCTAATGATGTGTTCATGGAAAGGAGCAGGGAAATGGCACACAGGCGACCTGCTGACCCGTATCAGCAGTGACGCTTCCGAAGTGTTGGGAATGGGAATGGGCATTCTACCCAACCTGCTGGTTACCGGCTTGCAATTGGCAAGCTCTTTTATCTACTTGTGGATTCTTGACGCGCGTTTAGCTTGGTTCATACTGGGAGTCACCCCTCTTGTTTTATTGTCAAAGATTTATTTCAGAAAGGTCCGGGAACTGAGCTGTGCCCAAAAAAAGATGAACAGCGAGATGGGTACCGTCATGCAAGAAAATCTGTCCAAACGGATTCTAGTCCGCTCGCTCGGAGCCACCAACTACCGGAAACAGAAATTACATGAAACACAAGAGAAGTTGTTCAAATTGGGAATGGAACAAATCAAATTTTCCACTTTTACGCAAGGGGTCATGGGATTTACATTTGGAGGAGGGTACTTATGTGCATTCCTTTGGGGTATTTTCCAACTGCATAACCACGAGATAACATTCGGAACAATGACAGCCTTTCTTCAACTGGTCGGACAGGTACAGGGACCTTTTTTAGGGTTAATATCCATCCCTCCCAGTCTGATACGGGGATGGACCTCCGTGGAACGGTTAATGGCCCTCTTTGAAGATGTAGAACCGGACGAACACCCGGTCTACATAGACCAACCACTGACACTGAACTTTCGGAAAGTGTCTTTTGGCTATGAAGAGGGACAGCCGGTACTCGACCGGTTTACAGCTGCCTTTCATCCGGGAAGTTCCACCGCCATAGCCGGACCTACCGGAACAGGAAAAACGACCATTATCCGGCTGATACTGGCTTTGGTTTATCCGGAAAAGGGACGCATCGATTTGACAACTGATGACGGACGGACACTCAGTGTGACCCCCGATTTACGCATCAACTTCGTCTATGTGCCCCAAGGAAATACGTTGCTGAGCGGTACCATCCGGGAGAATTTATGGCTGGGTAGTCCGGGAGCAGACGAAGAGGCTCTGCATAAAGTCATCCGGCTGGCCTGCGCTGAATTTGTGTTCAGTCTGCCGGAAGGACTAGATACCAAGATAGGGGAACATGGATATGGCTTGTCTGAAGGACAAGCCCAACGGATTGCAATAGCCCGCGCACTGTTGCGTCCCGGGCGGATCTGGCTGTTTGATGAAGCATCATCGGCACTTGACACCGAGACCACCACACACCTCATGGACAATTTGTTGCAATGGGGAAAGAATAACACATTAATATTTGTGACACACGATTCACGACTGATGGAACGATGTGACCAAGTGATTCATATAAAGGAATAAAAAACAATTAATTATAAAACAATGGATAAAACAATCAAACTGGCCTGTCTGTTGGCAATAATCATTTTTAGTTCGTGCGCTTCACGCAAAGATTTTGTCTATTTACAAGATATGGATGAACTACAGGAATATCCTATGGTTCAAAAATATGAAGCCATCATCCATAGGGATGACAGATTGAGTATTATTGTGAACAGCAAAAACCCAGAACTGTCCCTGCCTTTCAATATGTCCGGAAGCAGAAGCTATTCTGTAGAAGCAGACGGAAGCATTTCCAACAATGAAGTGGGGGTATTAAGTGATGAAAAAGAAAAAGGTTATTTAGTGGATATCAACGGGAATATAGACTTTCCTGTGCTGGGACAACTGCATGTGGAAGGACTGACCCGCCGACAATTAACCGAACTGATAAAAAAACGACTGATCAACGAAGAATTGCTGAAAGATCCTATGGTCACCGTCAATTTCTTGAACTTCAAATTCTCCGTGCTAGGAGAAGTTGGACATGTAGGAACCTTTGAAGTGAAAGGCGACCGCATCACTCTTTTAGAGGCTCTTGCCATGGCTGGAGACCTGACCCCCCGATCCCGTCTGGACCGTATCGCCGTCATCCGCGAATATGGGAACAAGCGACGAATCCTGTTCCACGACATCCGCAGCAAAGACATCTTCACGTCGCCTTACTATTACCTGCAACAGAATGACATTTTATATGTCACCCCCAATAAGACCAAGGCAAAAACATCCAATATCAGTAGCAGCACCACTATCTGGTTCTCGGTTGTCGGCTCACTGGTTTCATTGGCGAGTCTTATTATAGCAATTACCAAATAAGT
>OMFM01000773.1_pt1 | contig 11525 bp, 11 predicted proteins | sample 1645661 | NCBI WGS metagenome assembly OMFM01 (sample SAMEA103958128, study PRJEB25191) | human gut metagenome | reverse complement strand
AATGGAAAGTTGGTAAAACACAGGCAGGATCGTACGTCGTGCTCATCGCCGCATCCATCGGCGTAATGGTGCAGGTCTCCAAGTGGTGTTGCCACCCCTCAAAGACCGGTACGTGCATTCCGCATCAGCAAGAGAAAAAAACCGGAGACTTCTCATGCAGAGAAAAACACCCCCGAACGCAACCCGATGCGTCACGATGAGAGCTGTAAACACACCGCATCAAAAAAAGGGGGAAGCATGAAGTTTCTGTTGTCTACGGAACCACCCTCTTGACAGAAGCTGCCAAATGCTTCTTGGCAGCTCGGCAACAAAGCCACGGCGCGACAGACACAGACAGCGCCACAAGAGAACAAGTAAACAAAGAAACAATCAAGACAAAAAGAGACAAGATGAAAGCATGTTTCATGGGCTTAGGCTACATCGGCCTGCCGACCGCCATCATAGCAGCCAAGCACGGCGTGGACGTCGTCGGAGTAGATATCAACGCACAAGTCGTCGAAAAGACTAACGCCGGCCACCTGCACATCATAGAACCCGGGATGGAAGAGATGTTGCAGGAAGTGCTCAGCCAAGGCAAACTGAAAGCCTACACACAGCCCCAAGTCTGCGACGCATACTTCATGGTCGTCCCCACTCCGTTCAAAGGCAACCATGAACCCGACATATCCTACGTCGAGGCGGCCACACGCTCCGTCGCCCCGCTGCTGAAAGCCGGCGACCTCTACGTCATCGAGTCGACGTCGCCCGTCGGGACCACGGACAAGATGGCAGAGCTCATATTCAGCCTGCGCCCCGAACTCAACGGGAAACTGCACATCGCCTACTGCCCGGAGCGTGTGCTGCCCGGCAATGTGATCTACGAACTCGTCCACAACGACCGCGTCATCGGCGGCCGCGACGAAGCATCTACCGACGCAGCCTGCGCCTTTTACGGACAATTCGTCAAAGGAACGCTCCACCGTACCAACTGCAAGACGGCTGAAATGTGCAAACTCACCGAAAATTCGAGCCGCGACGTGCAAATAGCCTTTGCCAACGAGCTCTCACTCATCTGCGACAAAGCAGGCGTCAACGTATGGGAACTCATCAGCCTGGCCAACAAGCACCCGAGAGTCAATATCCTATGGCCCGGATGCGGCGTGGGCGGACACTGCATCGCCGTCGACCCCTATTTCATCACGGCCGACTTCCCCGTCGAGTCACAGCTCATCGCCAAAGCACGCGAAATCAACAACTACAAAGCATTCTGGTGTGCCGAGAAAATCGAAAACGCCATGCTGAAATTCGAATTGGAGCATCAGCGTAAGCCATGCGTCGCGATGATGGGCCTCGCCTTCAAACCCGACATCGACGACCTGCGCGAAAGCCCTGCCAAATACATCGTCTCGAAAGTGATGCAGAGCAGCCACGACGCCGACATCCTCGTGGTCGAACCCAACGTCCTCGAGCACAGCGTTTTCAAGCTCACCCCTTACCAGGAAGCCTACGAAAAGGCCGACATCGTGGCTTTCCTGACCGCCCACACACCATTCAAATCACTTCACCGCCGCGACGACAAAGTCATCCTCGACTTCTGCGGCATTTATAAATAACACCGGGCAGGGCAGAGACCGCCGTCGCACATCCACCCAAACAGGGGAACTAATGCAGACGGGCGCGGGAAGGATCTGCCGCCGTGACAGAATTTCCTGTCACTGCGACAGAAAATTCTGTCACAACGACAGGAAAAACAGACTCACCAACCGCATCAAATCCTCCCCGTGCCACCGGAAAAGCCACACCCGCAAGAACAAAGAACCCAGCACCGATGAAAACCGTCATGCTCGTATTCGGAACGCGTCCAGAGGCCATCAAAATGGCCCCGCTGGTCAAAACGCTCGAAAGCCATGCCGACGAGTTCCGTACCCTTGTCTGCGTGACCGGACAACACCGTCAGATGCTCGACCAAGTACTCGACATCTTCCACATACGTCCCGACTTCGACCTCAACATCATGCGCGCCGGACAAGACCTCTACGATGTCACCACCAGGGTGCTCACAGGCATGCGCGAGGTACTCACCACCGCACGTCCCGACATCGTACTTGTCCATGGCGACACCACGACCAGCATGTCCGCAGCCTTGGCCGCCTTCTACGCCCGAATCCCTGTCGGGCACGTCGAGGCCGGCCTCCGCACGCACGACGTCCTCAGCCCCTGGCCCGAGGAGATGAACCGCCAACTCACCGCACGCCTCGCGACCTACCACTTCGCCCCCACACCACTGAGCCGCGAAAACCTCATGGCCGAGAACGTGCCAGACGAGCGCATCCGGGTGACGGGCAACACGGTCATCGACGCCCTCCACTGGGTGGTCGGGTACATACAAGCCGACACACGCCTGGGCGCAGACCTCGAGAATCACCTCCGTCAAGCAGGCTACGACGTCGGACGCCTGACGGGCGGACGCCGCCTCGTGCTCATCACCGGACACCGCCGCGAGAACTTCGGCACCGGCTTCCTCTCGATGTGCCGGGCCATCAAGGCGCTGACAGAACGCTACCCGGAAGTAGACTTCGTCTACCCCATGCACCTCAACCCCAACGTACGACAGCCCATCCACGACGTCTTCGGATCCGACCTCACCGACTTGGGCAACATGTACTTCATCGAGCCGCTCGAATACCTGAGCTTCGTCTACCTGATGGAGAAAAGCCACATCGTCCTCACAGACAGCGGCGGCATCCAGGAAGAAGCTCCCGGCCTAGGCAAGCCCGTACTCGTCATGCGCGACACCACCGAACGCCCCGAAGCCGTCCGCGCCGGCACGGTCAAGCTCGTCGGAACTGACTTCAACCGCATCGTCGACACAACCAGCCTCCTTCTCGACGACACGGCGGTTTACGAGGAAATGAGCCAAGCCGTCAATCCCTACGGCGACGGACACGCCTGCAAGAGAATCATCGAAGCACTGCGGGAATACAACTCCTGAAACTACGAAAAAATGAAAATCGGCATACTCACACAGCCTCTCCAAACAAACTACGGCGGACTGCTGCAATGCTGGGCTCTGCAACAAACGCTGAAAACCATGGGACACGACCCGTGGGTGGTTCAACGTGTGAAAAACCATCATACGTTTGCACAATGGCTTCGTGTATGCCTACGAAATGCCGTTTGCCTGCTGCTCGGCCGCCCGCGGCTGCGCTGGATCAGCCGGGCCGACGAAGCGATCATTCGTCGTCAGACGAACGAATTCACCCTCAAACAAATCACGCCGCGCACGGCGCAGCTGTTTTCCACACATGCTCTCTTGACAGACTATGAGCTACAAAACTACGACGCTTACATCGTAGGCAGCGACCAAGTATGGCGGCCGAAATACTCGCCTTGTCAGTCTGATTTTTTCCTTGGGTTCCTGCCCGAAAGCATCAAAGTAAAACGCATAGCCTATGCAGCCTCTTTCGGTACGGACGAATGGGAATACTCTACCCGTTTGACCCAACAATGCAACCGTTTATTAAGACGGTTCGATGCTGTGTCGGTGCGCGAGAGTGACGGTGTGGTTCTCTGTGCCGACCACTTCGACATGACAGCCACACAAACGCTCGACCCCACCCTGCTGCTCGACGCGACCGACTATGAAGCCCTCGTCACCGAAGCCAGTGAGGAACAAAGCCCGGGCGATTTGTTCTGTTACCTGCTTGACCGGAGCGAGGCTAAACAACAGTCCGTCAGGCAGGCTGCCGCTCGGCTTGGTCTGACGCCGTTTGAGCGAATGCCGCGTGCCATGGGAATGCTCTCGTACGAGGTTCCAATTGAAGAGCGTATCGTACCCCGCGTCACGCAATGGCTGCGCGCCTTCATCGATGCCCGTTGCGTCGTCACCGACTCTTTTCACGGCTGTGTATTTGCCCTGCTCTTCCACCGTCCCTTTGTGGCCATAGGAAACCAAAAGCGAGGACAGTCGCGCTTCCACTCCCTACTCGGACTTTTCGGACTGGAAGAAAGGCTCGTTGAAACCTCTGACACGGGAAAAATCGTCCATCTCCTGAAAACGCCAGTCAACTGGGACAGCGTCGAGGTCACCCTGCGCCGCGAACGTGCCCGCTCGTTCAACTTCCTGCAACAAGCACTCAACTGAAAATGAAAAGCAAAACGCCCACAGTCTCCGTCATCGTCCCTGTCTATAAGGCTGAGAAATACCTACGAAAGTGCTTGGACAGCCTGCTCGCCCAGACATTCAAGGACTTCGAGCTCCTGCTCATCGACGACGGCAGCCCCGACAAAAGCGGAGCCATCTGTGACGAATATGCTCGCCGCGACACACGCATCCACGTGTTTCACAAAGCGAACAGCGGAGTGAGCGCAGCACGGCAGTTCGGACTTGATAAGGCCACAGGGATCTACGTCATCCACGCAGATCCCGACGATTGGGTAGAACACAACATGCTGGAAGTCCTCATTGGTGAAGCACGAAAAGGAGACTACGACATGGTCATCTGCGACTTCTACGCCACGACAAGTTGTGGAGAAAAATACATCACCCAATGCCCTTCGTCGTTTGATCACGTAGTGGTACGTTGTGAACTGTTCAGACAGCTGCATGGCAGTTGTTGTAATAAGCTCGTTAAACGTATTTGCTACAACAAGTTTGGCGTCAGGTTTCCGCAAGACTTCTCTTTTTGCGAAGACTTGTACACCAACGTTGTCTTGCTCGGTTATCCTCTCAAAATCTCCTACGTCCCACAGGCGTTTTATCACTACGACCAAAAGACCAACGTGGGGTCCATCGTCAGGACATACGACGAAGCGACCTATTGTGAGGATCTCAACATGCTACATGCCTTTGAGAAAATTTTGAAAGGCTGCGATTGCTATGAAGAAGGCATGGCATCTATTAAATACCTCATCCTAAAACGCGCCTTCTTCCGTGGAAACTTTCCGGCTCAAACTTTTGCAAAAAGGTTCAGGCCTTACAAAAAGTCCCTTTCTTTGAAACGAAACGTTTCCCGAAAAGAGCGAATTATCCTATGGGCTGCTTGTACTTTTCTCTATGTGCCACTCCATTACTTATATAAGTTATACCTAACACACAATGCCTGATACAAAATCAAACATTCGTCCACCTATGATTCCGCATATAATTCACTACTGTTGGTTTGGCCGAAAGCCACTCCCGCCTTTGGCCAAAAAATGCATTGCTTCATGGCGGAAGTACTTTCCTGACTACGAAATAAAAGAATGGAACGAAGACAACTTTGACGTAAACGCTATTGCCTACACGCGTGAGGCCTATGAAGCTAAGAAATACGCTTTTGTTTCTGACTACGCACGTTTCAAGATTCTTTATGAACAAGGTGGGCTTTATTTCGACACCGACGTGGAAATCATACGCCCATTGGATGATATTATCGAACGCGGTCCATTCATGGGTTGTGAGCAGGACGCTTCTGGGGCAACGACGATCGCCGTTAACCCAGGCCTCGGCCTTGGGGTTAACCTCGGCCTCGGCCTTTACAAAGAAATGCTTGACCTTTATGCCACCCTGCACTTTAAAACGGCCGACAACTCATTCAATCAAAAAACCGTAGTACTCTATACTACCGAGGTGTTGGAAAAACATGGACTACAAGCCAAAACAGACATCCAGCAAGTAGCCGGTATTTGGATATACCCCAAAGAGTATTTCAACCCCACCAAACTCACAGGAAGGAAAGTCATCCCCACATCTAATACCCGCAGCATCCACCACTATGCCGGGACGTGGCAATCACCCTACATCCGCATGAAAAAAAAAATGGCCAAGCTTGTCGGCGGAAAAATCACGTTAGGCATCATCAATCTTAAAAAAAAATTGTTAGGGAAGAGATAAGAATAAAATTCTCTTCGTGCTACTTCCACTTTCACAAACAAGAAGGAAACCGCATTACCAATAACAGAATCAGCCTCTCTCGACCGACGCAACAATTCATGCAAAAAAGTAATAGCCCCGGATAACCGTTTAACCGTAAAAACTAAGATGTTAGACCTTATAGGAATTTTTCTCGGCACAACAGCAATCATTAGGAGGAAAGTGGCATTTACACTTTTTCTTATTAACATATATTATTATACTTTTTGGTTTTTCGGCTCTTCCATATCCAATTTTCTTTTTACACACAATTGCTCAGACGTAGGCAATCTCCTCTGCCTAATGCTTGTATTCATCCTGTTTCACAGGAAATATAGGAATGGAATAAAAATTAAGGCAATTCAAACAGGGGTCATCACTTTCTTACTTTTCTTTGCCTTCACATTAGCCATAGACATAACAGTCAATCACACACCCTTCATATCCATATTCAAAGCTATTCGCCAATGGATTCCACTGTCCTTACTTTTTGTCTGTAACAGGATTAAACCCAAAGAGGGATACCTTTACTTCCGTTACCTCATTGTCTTCACACTGTGCTTCTCCACGATATACATATTCGAATACTTCACTAACATATCGCTCACGGGAGCGATACGGACAATGGATGGAGCAAGAGCATCACTGCCTTGGCCTGTTGCACTTCTGTGTTTCTCTCTGCTGCTATTCAATAGAATGGGTTTTTCAAGAATTTTCGTTTTCGTATTCTTACTCATACTGTTAACGAACTTGGTATTCTGCGGCTCTCGCTCTTTTTTCATTTCTTATATGGCAATTTTCGCCCTTTATTACATAGGGAAACGTTTTAGCGTCAAAAAACTCATGACGCTGGCCGCTGCGACATGTGCACTCTTTGTCATACTCAATACAGACAACATCCTGAGCCAACGATTTAACGACTCGAGATCTGATATTGAGGGACTGCGAGAAGGCGACATGGAAGTCAACGGAAACTTGTCTTTCAGATTACTTCTCACGAAAGAACGATTAGACTACGTGACTAGCTCTTGGCAATATACGCTCTTTGGCATCGGACAAATCGAAGAAAAGAACATAAAACACGAAATATTCCATATAGGATTAATCAGGGACGACGGCATGGTCTACCAAGTTGACACAGGAGATATAGCATGGCCAATCGCATTCCTACGCTGGGGTATTCTTGGAACCATCATTTATCTTGTGTTTTTTTATTACAGATTCTTCCATTACTTCTTCCAACGAAGAAATTTCTTCATAGCTCGAAGTATCGCTTACTACCTTATCGTTGAGATAAGCCTTGTATCTTTTACTTATCCAGAAATAACCTTCCCTTGGTACTGGTATCCAGCCATTATAAGCTTAGCTTGCTTTGATTACATTCCTACCCCCAAAAAGATAGTCCACTACCTCCTTCCTCGGAAGCAGAAGTCTCATACATACGGAAATGAATAAAACTTTAAGCCAAAACGGTTCAACAAATAAAAACCTTTCACTAAGTATCTAACATGGACCTGCTTATCGTTGTTCCAGATCTTTCCTTGTTAGGGGGAGTAGCTAGTCACTATAATGGGCTTGCCCCTTATTGGACACACAAGGTAACTTACGTCTATTATGGAAAGCGCAAGAAGTGGCCTGCATTGGTTACGCTCTTGCCCGACCTGCTTTTCTACGTTTTCAAGCTGGCCTTTGGTAAAGCCGACGTAGTCGTCGTGAACCCCTCATTCCGCCCCTACCAGATAGTCAGGGATGGCGTTTACGTCGTACTTGCCCGCCTGTTCCGGAAAAAAGTAGTCACATTTTTCCACGGCTGGGACGTAAATTTGGCTAAGAGGATCGAAAATCGGCACGTTCTCTTCGCGACGGTCTTTGGCGAGTGCTCGTTCATCTATGTGCTCTATTCCGGCTTCAAGAATTCCCTCCTCAAAATGGGCATAGCCTGTCCTATATGCCTCACCACGACAAAAATTGACGATTGGATGCTTGACAACATGCCAACGAAAACCTATAAGAAGAAGCCCCGCCACTTACTATTCCTTTCACGCATTCTTAGGACAAAAGGCATCTTCATCGCGCTTGACACATTCAAACTGCTGAAACAAGAATTCGACGACTTGGAAATGAAAGTATGCGGCGACGGCGAAGACCTGCATGCAGCAAAAGATTATGCTACGACAAACGGACTCGACGGTGTGACGTTCGTCGGGAGAGTTGGTGGCGAAAGCCTCCGGCGAAGCTACGCGTGGGCAGACATTTATCTGCTACCCTCGTTTGAAGAGGGAATGGCCACCACTGTATTGGAGGCCATGGGCTTCGGACTGCCCGTCATTACCCGACCGGTCGGAGGTGTCGTCGACTTCATCGTCTGTGGCGAGATGGGTGAACTCGTTCCGACTTTTGCCCCCCACGACTTCGCCGAAGCTATCCGTCCTTACCTACTCAACCCCCAAAAGACGGCTGAGGTGGGAAAGCATAACCGCGAATACGCCCAGACCCACTTCCGTGCGTCGGCTGTCTGCTCGAAGTTCGAAAAAGACCTTGACACACATTGCCGCTAACCGGGAAAAGAACTTAACCCTCCCGCCGAGACACAGGAACCAACCAACAAAGTCTAACCACACATAAGATTGTTCACGCATGAGGAAACTCAGAGAATGGATTTGGCTGTTCATGACACGGTTGCACCACTTCAACCTAGTGCGGCTCTATGGCATGGACATCCACCCTACGGCCAGAATATCATTCAGTGCAAAACTGGACAAAACAAACCCAAAAGGCGTGCATATAGGCGCAGAAAGTTACATTTCAGGAGGCGTAATTTTACTCTCGCACGATTATTGCCAAAGTTTGCATACCGACACATTCATCGGCCGCCGCTGTTTCATAGGCGTTAGGGTAATCATCTTACCCGGAGTGCATATCGGCGACAACGTCGTCGTCGGGGCGGGAAGCATCGTAACCAAGGACGTTCCGTCGGGCTGTATCGTAGCGGGAAATCCAGCACGCATAATCCGTCAAGGCGTCCATACAAAACGCTTCGGGCAGCTCGTCCAAACGAGCTCGCACTGATCCTGGCGAACGAGAACGACCTAACATTTTCATCAACAACTACGAAAAGATGAAAGCCATGTCTAAAAATACAGCCCATATCACTGGGAATATATACGTAATAGTTTACTATTTGTTCGTCTACTACCTGCCCTCCACCGGTGTACCCGTCGTGGGCAAATGGAGTACGCGCCTACGCTCTTGGCTCTGCCGGAAAATGTTCGAATACACCGAAGGATACATCGACGTCGGGCGTCACGTCTACTTCGGCCTCAATCGCATCCGTGTGGGGGCTCACTCCGGTTTCGGCGACTACTTTCACTTACAGGATACCGAGCTGACCGTAGGCCGACATGTTATGATAGCGCCTCACGTGACAGTACTCGGCGGTGGTCACAGGTTTGAAGACAAAACCGTGCCTATAGGCCAACAAGGGAACTATCCCAAAACGAAGCTCACCATCGGCGACGACGTATGGATTGGGCGTGGGGCTTACATCCTTGCCCATGTCAAGAAAATCGGAACCGGCGCAGTCATCGGCGCTGGCGCCGTCGTCACGAAAGACGTGCCCGATTATGCCGTAGTGGCCGGCAATCCTGCACGCATCGTCAAGTACAGGACATGACGTAGTCCTCCTCAGGAAAAATCTTATTACCTTTGTCTCAGTTTTGAACATTTGAAAAAAACAGTGAACAGTCAGACTATGCCCACACCCGACAACCGCGTGACGCTCAACGGCGTCAAGGTCTACCCGTTTCGCTCGTTCGACGAGCTGCTGGCCTTTGCTGAGAAGCACAAGGGCATCCTTGTTTCGATCAACGCCGAAAAAATCCTACACGCCACCGACGAGACGCGCGGCATCATCAACCGCAACATTGGCTTCTGCGACGGGGCAGGCGCCGTCTACGCCCTGCGCCAGAAAGGCCATCCCGAAGCATGCAAACTGCCTGGCTGCGAACTGTGGCTGAAAACCATCGCTGCCCGCTATCGCGACAAGACGTTCTACCTTGTCGGCGGGCGGCAGGAGGTGATCGACGAAACTGTCGCCAAGCTCCGCAAGGAATATCCCGGAATCCGCATCGTCGGCTTCCGCAACGGCTACCTGAAAACGCCGGAAGAAAGCGCAGCACTCATTGACGACATCGCTGCAAAACGGCCGGACTGCGTGTTCGTCGCCATGGGCTCGCCAAAACAGGAATTACTCATGGAGGAAATGCTACGCCGCCACCCGGCCGTTTACCAAGGCTTAGGCGGTTCGTTCGACGTCTACACCGGCCATGTCAAACGGGCTCCACGCTGGTGGATCGACCACAACCTTGAATTCCTCTACCGCCTCATCCACCAGCCCAGCCGTATCAAACGACAGATCCACCTGCTACGCTATGCCTACTGGCTGGCTTTCCGCAAATTATAGAGCACCATGGACGACAGAAGCTTTCGCACCTATCTCAGCCTGATGGCCTGTGCCCTCTACGGACAGCCCACAGCTGACGTCCGCCCCGACGAATGGGCCGGAGCGCTGGCATGGGCGCAACAGCAGCGCACCGAAGGCTTGCTCTACGAGGCGGCCACCCGGACTGACGAAGCAAGCCGTCCACCGCGCAGGCTACTACTGGACTTGTACGCCTACGTCGTCCGCGTAGAACAGGTAAACACGGCCATGACAGCACAGATCGCCGAACTATTCAATATCTACGAAGGCTTGGGGGCACGCCCGTTCTTACTCAAAGGACACGGCGTGGCGATGAACTATCCTCATCCCTTGTGGCGCACGCCGGGCGACATCGACGTATTCCTGCCCGAGGGCTTCGACGCTGCCGACCGATGGGCACGGGCGAACGGCACGAACGTTACGGACTACGACCCGCTCATCGACAAGCACGTCGAGTTCCATTGGAAAGGCATCATCGTAGAAAACCATTTCCGCCTCTCGATGTTCTACCACCGCCGTCTCAACGACCGGCTGCAAGCCGCCTTTGCCGAAGGACTGGACTGCGAACCTGCCCTCTGTACCACTCTCGGCGGAAAAACTGTCCACATGCTCCCGCCCACCGTCGGATTGCTCCATCTGCTGGCCCACTTCGCCAACCACATCGTCAGCGAAGGCATCGGCCTGCGGCAACTTTGCGACATCTTCATGTACCTGCACCGGTGGCACGACGAAATCGACGCCACGCGCCTTGACCGCTGGCTCGATGCCCTCCGGCTCCGCCATCTGGCCGACGCCATCGCGACCACAGCTGTCACCTACTTCCACGCCCCTGCCGGCGACATCCCCTACCATTGGCACGAAGACAAACGGCGAGCCGGCGCCCTGCTGCACCTCGTCCGCAAGAGCGGGAACTATGGGCAGAACTTCGAGTCCAGTTCTTTGGAACAACGCCACTTCCGCCTGCACAAGCTGCGCCTGCTCCTGACACGCAGTGCCAAAGTCCGTCTCCTGCTTCCCGACGAACTCCGCGCAGCCTGGGTGGGCAAGACGCAAAACGCCTGCCGCTTCGGCGGCCGCGCCCTGCGGCGAAAACTCAACCGACGCGGGTAACATCGGACCGGTTTGCCCGTTGCAGCAGGCAAACCGGCTGACAGGGATAAGTGGACGGCTGAC
>OMFM01000768.1_pt1 | contig 11629 bp, 10 predicted proteins | sample 1645661 | NCBI WGS metagenome assembly OMFM01 (sample SAMEA103958128, study PRJEB25191) | human gut metagenome | reverse complement strand
AATGGTTGCCGCCAAGGGTGACGTAAACCTTGAAAATGGCTACAACGAAACCAAAGACGACTACGGCCTGAAATACAAGGAGCACGGCCTTCTCTCCCATAAGACCACCACCATCAAGAGCCACAACGAAAGCAAAACAGCCACCGGCAGCTTACTCTCCGGTGATACCGTACAGATGGAAGCAGGAGCCAATATCACCATCAAAGGCTCTACCATCGTAGGAGCCCATGATGTGACCATGACTTCCGGCAAAGATACCACCATCGAAAGCGCAGAAGAGAAAGAACAACACACCTACGACAAGCAAGTAAAAAAGAGCGACCTCATGGGAAGCGGACTGGGCTTTACCATCGGCAAAGAAAAGAGAAACGACCAATACCAAGAAGCAGATACCTTACAGAAAGCGTCGACCGTAGGCAGCTTGCAGGGCAATGTATCTATCTCTTCTCATTAATTGGACAGCTTCTATAAAAGGCCATATATAGGAAGGAGCCAAAACAATGAGAAACTTGACTCTGAGAAAAATAATCTTATGGATAATAGTAATTGTTCTTGGGTATCATGTTATATTTGGCACAGCGAGGGCTATTGAAGATTTTAAGTGGTCTAATGGGTGGTATAATGAAACTATACAAGCTTTTGGGGATAGACTTAGGATTTTAATTGCTTCAAGACCAAACCAAAAAATACCATGGACAATGGTAGATATGCAACCAGAAGAACAATCTGATATTCGCACTGGATTCATTGCAACACACTTAGATAGCAATGTCTATGACTATGAAATGGAAATGGGATGGTTTTACCAATATAAGGTATTATACGTGCTCGGTCGAGATGGATTTTGGATAATACAGGCAGATCCATTTCATATTACTTTGCTACGGAATGAGAATATTCCGGACAAGGATTCCCAAGATTTGGATGAATCGATAGCAAAGTATGAAAAGTATGGAAAACAATTTACCCAGGCTTATTCCGCAGCTGAATTAACACCAGAAGAACGAAAGGCCTACATTAAGTTGCAAGAAAAAGCACAACCTAGAATTCAAGAACTAAAGGAACTGGGATTGTATCCGTAATATCTTGACGAAATAATGTCACCATCACCAGCAAAGACAATGTATATCACAGTGATGAAAAGCACGAATACAAGAAGAGCGGGCTCACTGTCTCTGTAGGCGGTGCTGGTATCGAAGCTATAGAGTCGGTGGCAGCACCGGCTACACGGATGACAGAAGTTTCCGATCATCGTCTGAAAGCTCTCTATGGGTATGAGACAGCAGAAAAGATAAAGGAAAATGGAGATGCATTAAAAGCTGCGGTCAAGGGGGAATTTTCTCCTACGGTTTCTATCGGTATCAGTAGCAGCTCCAGTAAGTCAGAAAGCCATAGCACCATAACAGAAGCGCAAGGCAGTTCATTGCAGGCAGGACAAGACATGACCATTAAAACGAAAGAAGATTTGAATGTCAAAGGCTCTGATATCGTAGGCAACCATATCCACTTAGAAGCTGATAACGATATACATATTGGGGCTACAGAAGAAAAAGAAACCCAGAAGAGTAGCCAAAGCAGCAAAGGCGGTAGTCTTGGCGTCAGTCTTTCTGCCGGTTCAGTAGTTCCTGTAGATGGTAAATTCTATGCTGGTAAAGGCAAAGAAAACGGCAATACTACCAGCTATAGAGCAAGTACCGTGAATGCAAATGATACACTGACCATGAAGAGCGGAAAAGACACCAAGCTCATCGGCAGTACGGTCAGCGGAAACAAAGTGAAGGCCGATGTAGACGGGAATCTAAATATCGAAAGTTTGCAGACCAAGAAAGAGTATAGCGAAGAAAACATATCGGCAGGCATGAGCTTTAGTACAGCAGCCGGTAAAACCAGCTATGGCGGTAGTGCGTCCAAAGGGAACATGAAGAGTCACTATGAAAGCGTCATCAATCAGGCAGGCATCCGAGCGGGCAGTGAAGGCTTTGATATCTCTGTCAAAGACAATACCGATCTGAAAGGTGGAGTGATTGGTAGTGCTGCAAGCAAGGATAAAAATACTCTGACTACTGGCACTTTACGCTGGGAAGATAAGGAAAACAAAGCGGATTATAAAGCAGGCGGTATTGGTGTATCTTATTCGCCAAATGATAAGAGCAGCAAACTGAACCAGAGAGGACTGACTCCCAATCTGACACCTACGGTAAAAGATAAGACTGATAGTACAACGAAATCAGCGGTGGCAGAAGGAACTATTCATATCACGAATAAAGAAAAGCAGAAGCAGGATATTGCAAGTCTCAATCGAGATACCAAGAATAGCTTGAACCAGTTACAGGAAATCTTTGATAAGCGCAAGGTAGAAGAAAAACAAGAACTGCTCGGCATGCTGGAAAAGTACGGCAATCAGGCAATCCATACATATGCCGAAAGCAAGGGCTGGAAAGATGGATCTACGGAAAAGATGCTCCTCCACGGCGCTTTCGGGGCGCTCATGGGAGACATGGCAGGTGGCAGTGCAGCAACCGGTGCATTGTCAGGTGGCGTAAATGAATATGTGATGGGGTATCTGACCAAAACCAAAGGCAAAGACTGGGTACAGGAACACCCGGATACCGTACAATGGATCAGCGCTGGAGTAGGAGCCGCTATAGGAGCCTCTGCCAAAGATATGGCTACAGGGGCCAATGTTGCTCTAGATGCCTCTAAATGGAACTATTTAGGCTTTGGAATGGACACAAGTCATTTGTTAAGAAGAACATTAAAGAATAAGGACGGGAGAGAACTTTCTGAAAAGGAATGGAATAAACTCAGTGACAAATTATATGATATTGCATACACGGCAGATCCATTTGGTTCAGAATCTGAGCAGCTGGAAATTGAAAATGAAACGGTTAAGAAGAATATTCGAAATTATCTAGTAGAAGAGGGATTTACAATTGATAGCACAGAAGAATTTATGAATAGCTATGACCAATGGGTAAGAAATTTACAAAATGACATGAAGCACACAGATATTTTACATCTAAAACCGGTTAGAGTTACTGCAGATGCCATTAAAGATGCTTCAGACTCCAAAGGTGTAAAGTTTGCTATTGGCAGTACTGGATATATAGTTGACGGTTTAGACATTTTACAAAGTTCACATTCTGGAGAATCTGCATATACATGGGTAGTCGGGACAGAAACAGGTTATGTTATAGGAGAAACCCTACTATTTACCGGAATATATTTAGGGCTTCCTTATAGATTTACTCTAATTGGTAGTGGGGTTTTAGGAGGAACTGCAGGAAATGTGATACAAGATAAGTTGGAACAAGCATTTCACGAATGGCATGCAGAAAATGAACAGGAAAAATCTGATATCAGTAAATAGATAAAACGCGAAGGTGAGGTTTATGTTTGACATTACAAATGAAAGGTCATTTTGGAATTTAATCGGCGTATTATTGTTGACATTCTATGGAGGGTATTATAGCAATGGATTAATGAAATCTAGAAAAGGAATGCTATATAAGAAGAGTATCTGGTGGATAGCTTATTCTATGTTAATTTTGGATATATCTGTAGATTTAATGTTTTCCGCCACCAATTTATTTGAGAACTACTCATTCCCTGTAATTGGCAGGTTGCCATGGATTTTTTTAATCGTAATTATGTACATATATGCTTTGATATACATGCTTTATTTCCAGTGGAATATCTTATGCATCTACAAAATAGGAAAAATGACATTGCCATTGTCACAACAACTACTGTGCCAAAAGGGATCTGCAATAGCAATGTATATTATGTTGTTGATACATTTAGTATTGTATATGGAATTCATTGAAAATATTAGCGCAGGGAAGATATGACAAAATGAAACATTGCAATCTAAATGAAATATTAGTATTAAGTGTTATTGCGCATAAGATACAGTGTGAAAGATAGAAAAACAAGCCTTAGCGTTGGAGCTAGTAGAGGCAATACCAAGAGCAACTACGAAAGTGCCAAAGACCAAGCCGGTATCCGCGCTGGAAAAGAAGGAATTGACGAGGATATCCGATACGGCTGAATGGCATCATTTGCTGGAACAGAAAATGCGTAAAAACAGCAAAAAATCTCATCCCCCGAAGTGAGGCGCAGGCCCCATGCCCGCCCACTGATCGGCATCCGTCTCACAACAAAAATACCTCCCTATGAGCGAGTCACAGGGAGGTGTTTTTTTATTCTTTTGCTGCTTTCCGTTCCAGCAGCGGATCGGTGTGGTTCACCACGTTGTCTTCCGTGATGGTGCATTTCACGACGTCCTTCATGCCGGGGATCTCATACATGACTTTCTGCATGATCTTCTCGATGATCGCGCGAAGGCCGCGGGCGCCGGTATTGCGCTCGATCGCCTGGCGGGCGATCGCGTGGATGGCAGCGTCTTCGATGACGAGCTCTACGCCGTCCATGGCCAGCAGCTTCTTGTACTGCTTGACGAGGGCATTCTTCGGTTCGGTCAGGATTTTGACGAGGGCCTCTTCCTTCAGCGGGTGAAGGGCGACGATGACGGGGAGACGGCCGATGAATTCGGGGATGAGGCCGAATTTCAGGAGGTCTTCCGGCTGGACCTGCTGGAGGAGCTCGTCCATGTCTTTATCTTCTGCTTTCTCGATATCGGCGCCGAAGCCCATGACGCTTTTGGTGAGACGGCTGTCGATGACTTTATCGAGGCCAGCGAAAGCACCGCCGCAGATGAAGAGGATGTTGCTGGTGTCGATCTGGATCATTTCCTGATTCGGATGCTTGCGTCCGCCCTGCGGCGGCACGTTCGCCACGGTGCCTTCCAGGATCTTCAGGAGGGCCTGCTGGACGCCTTCGCCGGAGACGTCGCGGGTGATGGAGACGTTCTCGGTCTTCTTGGCGATCTTGTCGATTTCATCGATGTAGATGATGCCGCGCTGGGCTTTCTCGATGTCGTAGTCCGCGGCCTGAATGAGGCGGAGGAGGATGTTCTCGACGTCATCACCGACATAGCCGGCCTGTGTGAGGGTGGTGGCATCGGAAATCGCAAAGGGCACATCGAGGTAGCGGGCGAGGGTCTGGGCAAGGAGGGTCTTGCCGCTGCCGGTCGGCCCAAGCAGGATGATGTTGGATTTCTGCAGCTCTACGCCGTCATCTTCGCCTTTGAAAAAGAGGCGTTTGTAGTGATTGTACACGGCGACGGCCAGAGCGATCTTGGCATTGTCCTGCTCGATGACGTACTGGTCGATATATTCTTTGATCTCTTCCGGTGTCGGCACCTTGGTGTCAGCAGGTTCTTTCCCCTGCTTTGCTTTGTTTTTCCGCTCTTCCAGAAGAATGTTATGACAGATGTCGATGCATTCGCTGCAGATGTAGACGCCGGGGCCGGTGACCATGTTTTCGACTTCGTCGCTGGATCGGCCGCAGAAGCTGCAGATCTTCGGTTCTTTATCTTCTCCGTTCATGGTCTTTCTCCTTTATTTCTGTGTCATTTTCGCCAGCTCATTGCGGGTGAGGATGTGGTCGATGAGACCATAGTCCTTCGCCATCTGGGCTGTCATGAAATTATCGCGTTCGGTGTCGTTTTTGATGGTTTCGAGGGACTGTCCGCTGTGCTTGGCAAGGATGCCGTTCAGTTCTTCGCGCAAGCGGAGGATCTCTCTCGCATGGATCTCGATCTCGGTCGCCTGTCCCTGTACGCCGCCCAGCGGCTGGTGGATCATGACATTCGCATGCGGGAGGGCATAGCGTTTGCCCTTCGCACCGGCGGTCAGGAGGACAGCCGCCATGCTGGCACAGGATCCGATACAGATGGTGGAAACATCCGGATGGATATACTGCATCGTATCATAGATCGCAAGGCCGGCGGTCACGACGCCGCCGGGGCTGTTGATGTAAAGATGGATATCTTTCGAAGGGTCTTCGGCTTCCAGAAAGAGAAGCTGCGCAATGATGACATTGGCCATATGGTCTTCAATCTGGCCGTCAAGGAAGATGATGCGGTCCTTCAAAAGACGGGAATAAATATCATAGGAGCGCTCTCCGCGAGCGGTCTGTTCGACAACAATCGGTACATATGCCATGTGATAACACCCTTTCTTTTGACTAAATAATAGGTAGTGACTGGCAGCTAGGGACTAGGGATTAGAAATTGAAAGTGACTGGTGACTAAGGGCATCGCCGCCATCTATACGCTGCAGCGCTTAGATCCTTCGACTCAGTTCTCCTGTTTTCAGATAAGCTATATTCGACGTTTTTCTCCGCTCAGGATGACGAAATGCGCCGCACCGGCACTTCTCACGCCCCACGGGCTATCCCTATGTCAATTCATAAAATCGAGATCGGGTTCAAGCCCTTCCCCAATTTCCCCATATGTTCGAAAGAGACGCCGGTCAACCCCGCGTCTCTTCCAATACACACTGCCGCAGCAGTACTCATTCAATTTTCTAAAGGATTATTCCTTTTCAGCAGCCATGATGGTGTCGATGATCTCAGCTTTTTTGGCTTTGGATTCGATGGCGATGCCTTTTTCCTGTGCGTAAGCCTTGAGATCCTTGACGGTCATAGCATTGAAGTCTTCTTCGGTCTTCGGAGCTGCTGCTTCTGCAGCCGGAGCTTCTTCTGCTTCTTTCTTATCTGCTTCTGCTTTTTTAGCAGCGCCGTAGATGAAAGCAGCTGCTTTCTTGCGAAGGACGGAGTTGATCAGCATGTTCACGCGGCCTTCTTCTTTGATGATCTTCATGACATCTTTCGGGTCAGCGTTGAACTGATGAGCCATGCTGTAGACTTCCATGGAGAGGTCCTGGTTCGTTACATCGAGTTCTTCTTTTTCTGCGATGGTTTCGAGGACAAGGCCCTGACGAACCTGTTCTTCAGCGGTCTTTTCGTAGTTCTTACGAAGCTGTTCTTCGGTCTGGCCGATGTTCTTCAGGTAGTCAGCGAGCTTCATGTCTCTGGATTCGAGGTTCATGGAGATCTCTTCGACGATCTCGTCAATGCGCTGGTCGACCATTTCGTGCGGGATATCAACCTTGGCATTGGCTACCGCCTGTGCTACGAGAGCTTCATGGTAGGCTTCTTCTGCCTGCTGGATAGCCTGCAGCTGCATCTGCTGTTTAACAGAAGCCTTCAGGTCATCCATTTTATCGAACTGGCTGATGGATTTTGCGAAAGCATCATCAAGAGCCGGCAGCTGTTTGCGTTTTACATCATTGATGTGAACTTTGAATTCTGCTTCTTTGCCTTTGAGAGCATCGACGAAGTAGGTTTCCGGGAAGGTGACCTTGACTTCTACGTCATCGCCTGCTTTATGGCCTTCGAGCTGTTCTTCAAAGCCCGGGATGAAGCTCTGGGAGCCGATTTCCAGCGGATAGGTCTTGCCTTCGCCGCCTTCGAACGGTTTGCCGTCTACGAAGCCTTTGAAGTCGATGACAGCGTAGTCACCTTTGGCAAGGACAGCGCCTTCTTCTGCCTTTTCGAGGCGTGCGCTCTGTTCAGCTGCTTTTTTCAGTTCAGCTTCGACCTGTGCATCGGAAACTTCCGGTTCTTCATGGGCTGCTTCGAGGCCTTTGTATTCGCCCAGTTCTACTTCCGGACGTTTTACAAAAGTAGCGGTGAATTTTGCGCCTTCGGTTTCAGAGAAGAGATCTTCCTTCACATCCGCTTGGGTGATCGGGATGATCTTTTCCTGCTTCATAGCTTCGGTGAGAGCGCCATTGATGACGATATCTTTCGCTTCAGCGACGACAGCTTCTTTGCCGAAATGCATTTCCAGTACCTTGCGGCTTGCCTTGCCTTTGCGGAAACCCGGGATTCTGACCTGGTTTGCAATGCGAGCTACAGCCTGCTTGAATCCTTTCTGTACAGCTTCTGCCGGCAGTTCAATGGCGAGAGATACCTTGTGCTGATCCAGTGCCTCTACTTTTACGTTCATAAAAATTATTCCTCCTTAAGTCGGTTTTTCCGACAATATTGAACCATCTTTTATTTTTACAAAATACGCTAAATCGCAAGATATATTCTACCACACTTGTTTAGAAAATACAAATTTTACGTTCTCTTGATTGCTTTTCTCTATCTCTGACAGTATGATAGAGGAAATTAAATCGAGGTGCGGGGTTAGCCCGTGGGGCGTGCCGTCCCTTGATTGTGGATGAAAACTCTGCTCGAATTAGGAATTAGGAATGGTGGTGCGGCGCCAGATCCTTCGACTCAGTTCTCACTGTTCCGCCTTTACATGATCGAACATCCGACATTTCACTCCGCTCAGGATGACGAAATGCGCCGCGGAGTTTCGATAACGCTTCGCGCGCATCGTCATTTCGAGCGTAGCCGAGGGTCTTTATTGCAGAACACTTATCGCCTGATGTGAGGCGGCACCAAGAGATCGTTTTCCCTCAGCGCATACACGCTGATTCCCGCAATGCAAGAAAGATCCCTCGGCTGCGCTCTGGATGACGATGCCGGAGCAATCCCAGTCACTTGTCACTTGTCACTTGTCACTCGAGGCTCCTAATCCCTAGTCCCTAATCCCTAGTCCCTAGCTACTAGTTACCAGTCACTCCCCATTCCCCCAATTAAAGGAGTATCCCATCTATGAAACTACTACTCGAATTATTTCTTATCTTTGCCAAAATGGGCGCCGTCACCTTTGGCGGCGGGTACGCGATGCTACCTATTCTCCAGCGCGAGATCGTAGAGAACAAGCACTGGGGCAGCGAGGAAGAGCTGATGGATTACTATGCCTTGGGGCAGGTCACGCCCGGTATGATCGCGGTGAATGTCGCGACCTTCATCGGCTGCAAGCTGAAAGGCTTCTGGGGCGGCGTCTTCGCGACGCTCGGCGTCATCACCCCGTCCATGATCATCATCACGGTGATCGCGCTCTTTCTCACCCAGTTCGAAGAGAATCCCTATGTCATTCACGCCTTCGCCGGCATCCGTGCCTGTGTCTGCGTCCTCATTCTGGACGCCGTCATGAAGCTCGGCAAGAAGTCGATCAAGGATAAGCGCACACTTGCGATCTTCATCGGCATCCTTCTCATCGCTCTCTTTGCTCCCTTCTCTCCCGTCTTCTCCGTCGTCCTTGCCGGCATCGCAGGATACTATCTGATGCCGAGGACAACGAAGTGAGACGTGGTGGATGTGGCACACCATTCATAAAGTGCCCCTCCAATCCTCCTCACGATATCATGCCACTTATTTGGTATTTGTATAAAACTCTGCGGCGCTTAGGGAAGCACTGATTCAATCGCTGTCAGATTGAATCAGCGTTTTCTTAGATCCTTCGACTCAGTTCTTATATTTTCAGATGATCCATATTTTCTAACCTACGACGTTTTTCTCCGCTCAGGCTGACGAGAGGCGCCGCACTTTCACTCTTCACTCCTCACTTTTTTCAAAAGGAGCATCCATCATGATCTGGCTTTCCATGTTTTGGGAATTCTTCAAGACCGGTCTCTTCGCCGTCGGCGGAGGGCTCGCGACACTTCCCTTTCTCTATCATATTTCTGAACGTACCGGATGGTTCAGCGCAGAGGACATCGCGAATATGATCGCGATATCAGAGTCCACCCCGGGGCCTTTGGGCGTCAATATGGCGACCTACGCCGGATTTCAGGCGCTTGGCATCCCGGGCGGCATCTTCACGACGCTCTCCCTCACAGCGCCCGCGCTCATCGTCATCACGATCATCTATGCGATGCTGACACGCTTCCGCGAATCGGACGCCGTGAAGCGGATCTTCTACGGACTGCGCCCTGCCTCCACCGCGCTCATCGCAGCCGCCGGTCTTGGCGTCGCGAAGGTGTCTCTCTTAGATACCGCGCTTTATGAAAAGAGCGGCTCGCTCATCACCCTCTTCCAGTGGCCGGCCATTCTCCTTGCCATTGCGATCTACTTCGGTCTTAAGAAATATAAAAAGCACCCTGTGCTCTATATCGCGATCAGCGCTGTCTGCGGGATCGCGTTCGGGCTGTAAAAGAAAAAGGATGCGCTGCGAAATGCTTTTGCATTTCGCAGCGCATCCTTTTTTATCAGGCTCTCAATATCGACTTCAGGAAGGCCTTGGTTCGTTCGCTCTTCGGGTGATCGAAGACTTCTTCGCTCGTCCCTTCTTCCTCGACGCGGCCGTCGACCATGAAGAGGATCTTATCGGAAACAGACTTGGCGAAAGCCATTTCATGCGTCACGATCGCCATGGTCATATTCTCATCCGCCAGCTGCTGGATGGTCTTCAAGACCTCGCCCGTCAGCTCCGGATCGAGTGCGGAGGTCGGTTCATCGAAGAGCATGATCTCCGGGCTCATCGCAAGCGCCCGCGCGATGGCGACACGCTGCTTCTGCCCGCCGGAAAGACTGCCGGGATACATGTCTTTTTTATTGAGCAGGCCGACCTTGCTTAAAAGATCTTCCGCGATCGGCTGGATCTCTTCCCTCTTCATGCCCTTCACGTAGATGGGAGCGGCCATGATGTTATCCAGCACGGTCATGTGCGGGAAAAGGTTGAAGGACTGAAAGACCATGCCCATCTTGGCAAGGATCTCCTTCGTTCTTGCTTCGCTCGCATAGGTGACCTTGCCGTCTTTGTCCTCGGCAAGAAATTCTCCATCGACTGCGATCGAGCCGCCCTGGATGGTTTCCAGATGGTTCAGGCAGCGCAAAAGCGTACTCTTGCCGGCCCCTGAAGGCCCGATGATGGAGATGACTTTGCCCTTTTCCAGTGTCATATCGACGCCGTGAAGGATGGTGAGCTTGCCGAAATCCTTCCGGATATTTTTCATTTCAATAAAACTCATGTCCGTCCTCCTTATTCTTCATAGACCGCATAGCGTTTTTCCACATACGTCAGGATCTTCGTCAGGATCGCGGTGCATACGAGGTAGAAAACGGCTGCCACAAGGAACGGCATGGTATCGAAGTCACGCTGCACGAAGGCGCGGGTGACACGCATGAGGTCATTCATCGCCAGAATGTAGACGAGCGAGGTATCCTTCAGAAGGGTGATGGTCTCATTGCCGAGCGGCGGGATGACGCGCTTCACGACCTGCGGCAGCACGATATGCCACATGGTCTGCCTGTAGGTGAAGCCCAAGACCTTTGCGCCTTCATACTGCCCCTTCGGGATGGACTGGATGCCGCCTCTGAAAATTTCCGCAAAATAAGCCGCATAGTTCGCCACGAAGGCAAGGATCGCCGCCGGGAAATCACTGATCTGCACATTCAGCATGAGCGGCAGCCCGTAGTAGATGAACATGATCTGCAGCATGAGCGGCGTGCCGCGCATGACGTAAATATAGATCTCCGCCAGCTTGCGGAAAACAGCGACTTTGGAAATGCGGACCAGTGCCAGCAGGATACCGATCGGCAGCGAGAGCACGATGGTGATCAGAAAGATCTGTGCCGATACGCCCAGCCCGGCAAACATATTCGGCAGGATACGAAGAATGTAATCCATAAAATACTCCTTATAAAACCAGTGTCATATAGAATTATCATACACTGATTTCACCCTTTTAGCAAGATAGAGAAATGAAATAGCAGAGCCATTTCATGGGGATAGGGTCAGCCTCTATGGCGTGCTGCCCCTTGCGAAAGCTTTGCTCAAGTGAGGAATGAAGGTGGCGGCTTCGCCGCGAATATATAT
>OMFM01000751.1_pt1 | contig 11845 bp, 16 predicted proteins | sample 1645661 | NCBI WGS metagenome assembly OMFM01 (sample SAMEA103958128, study PRJEB25191) | human gut metagenome | reverse complement strand
CTACGTTTGCTACCCTCTGTCTGTGACTCGAAATTAATTCAGCAGACCCTAAATAGAGGATTGTCTCTTCGGATAATCAATGCTGCATAATTCTCATTATCTTCTTCATCGAAAACAACTTGAGGGAGAAAAAGAAAATCATCATTCTCAGCATAAACAGAAAACCAATAACTGAATAGACGACTTCTCATTTTTTGCAATCCATCGCCTGTTTCACATATATACAGTAACGCAGCTTGATTCTTATGAAAGAATTCATCTACAATGCACATTACCGTCTCTCTAACTTTTGAATCTCGTGGTGATTTGGTTCCTTCGTAATTAGTCAACGCAAACTGATATGACTCTCCACTTTGCAGCAATTCGTCTTTTTCAAAAGCGACACTAAAACTTACTCCAAAGTCGCTTACAAACTTGAATAATCCCGTTGAAAAATCCAATTCAACAATATAAGGAGAATTGACATTTATTCTATCTAATTCCAATTCTTCCATTACAAGACATTAAAGTTTACAGGTTCTTCGCCCGTACGCAATTTGTAGTCTTCATAAAGCATCTTCTGCATCTTGTCAACCATGGCTTTCTTTGTTGCCTTGGCTGATTTCCAACGTCTAAGCGCCTCTTCTCTTGTTAATTTATTCATATTCTATCCTCCATATATTAATCACTAACTATATCCGTTCTTTTTAAAAACAAATCACCCGCTCTGTCCTTCAAACTTTTTACGGGAGAATACAACTGCAAAGATAATCATTATCTTTGATACTTTCGCTTTTTTATTCCATAAAATGTAAATTGATTTGATTTTAGATGTTTAAAACCATGTAAAGACAAAAATTCCTTGTCTATTTTCATCGGATATAACCCCATTCTGCTCATTCCCCAACTGCATTACACATCGGCAAGACCTCATGCTTCTGCCGTCTCTCTCCACCGGCTGCATCTGGTTGAAGGTTATCACAGTTGGTTGTGATAAGAGGCAGGAAAATACCCGAATGTTCTAAATCATGCCCTATGAGCATAAATGCTTACGATTTGTATCCCCATACATTCTATTTCCCCATTCTCGAATGCAGCAGTAGCAAAATCCTCGGCTTGAGCCTCATCCATCGCCGCGACATAATAGGTCAACATCTCCCCCAGTTCCGTTTCTATATCAACATAAAAGTAAACCATAGACAACAATACTATTTACTGAAGTTTCGCATATCAGGAAGTTAAAGGAGTTAAGGAAGTTAAGGAGTTAAGACGTATGTCTTGCTGCTTAAAAAACTACGCCAAAAAGACTGTTGTCTTAACTCCTCAGCGACCGTAGGGAGCGATAACTCCTTTAACTCCTTTAACTTCTGACCTTGCGAAACTTGAATTATTTATTCGATTCTACATTATTATTATTAAACATATCATTTGGTACAGAATTTCTTACCAAAGCCTCCCTATAAATATCCATCATTCGTTTTCTGAGATGCATCGGCGCAATCACTTCCAAAGAACGGCTTCGAGACAACAATGCCATCACAAAGTCGTTGGTAATCTTGACATGCACAGAAATCTTGAACACTTTACCGTCATCCACTAAAACCCTCTGAGTATGATGCAGCGGCATTGCCTTCAAGAAATAGCCATCCCTATTATCATATTGCAAGATAACCTCCTCTACGGGCAAACTCTCATCATTCCAAATGCCATAACAATCACGATACATCCCATTCACATCAATATCTACGTTTCGTTCAAACAGGGTATCATGCACCACCAGATTGCGGATTCTATCAATGCCATATGCCTTTAGCTGATATCCATCTGCATCATAAGCCAAAACATACCAAAGTTGGTTGGATTCCTTGATATAATGAGGCAAGATATTCTCTTTCGTTATCACCTCACCTCCATGTCGATAAAGGACATATTGGAAAGAGATGGTATGCTGATTCCTCACTGCATATATCAGTTGAGGCATATACTTGCTGAAGACAGCCCGATGATGCTCTGGCAAAATATACGACCTCATGTTAGGACTTTCATCCACGGCATTGAGCAATTCGAAGTTAAGGAGCATTTCAGAAAGCCTATCCTCCCTGCTCGAAAACCTCTCATTGATGCGATAACTATTCGTTGCCCTATCAAAGGAAATTTCTATATGAAACAGCATTTCTATGTCATTGATGTCTCTTTGCAGAGTTCTTTCTGAGATAGGAGCATCCACATGGTCATTAATATAATTCAATAGTTCATGTACGGAAACACAGCTGTCCCCATACTGACCATTGGTTGCATAAATCTTATTGATGATAAGCAACATTCGACGAATGCCATCTATTTGTCTTGCCATAACAGGAACTGTTTACTTCTTACTTATCACATCTCAGTTCATGCACTCTTTGTAAAGTTGCGGCCTTACTGCCCTCCACATTAAGAGGAGGCAAAAGACTGTCGATTAAAAAAGATTCCAACTCTTTACTCTTGTCATTGGCAAGATAAGCAAAAAGCAAATTACGCTCCATCCATGCGGTCAAGCTATTTTCATCTTCCGCACCAAACTTCGTTTTTTTATTGATTTGGTAATTTTTATCACGAGGAATCTTCTGATATCCAAACAAACTGCCCAAAGTTTTTCTAAGCGTAGAATTACCTCCATTACCATGCAGATGATTTGTCCATATTCGTCTTTTCAAATCAGAAGCTATACCTGTATACAACACACGATAATCCACTCCGTGCAAAAAGATTTCTGTATATTTGAAATTACCCAAAACGTCAGGAATATTACAGCCAGCCTTTAACACCACGATATAATTGCCTTTCACGGCAGGAAGTTCTGCTCTTTGCCCTTTTACGGGGTCAAAGAGTGTAAACTGATCTAACAATTCTTTTATATCCATATTTTTTACCTTTATTGTTTGACATTCCAATTAATGCTGCAAAAATAAAAAATCTCAGCGACAAAACATGTCTGCGAGAAAAATTTTTTCTATAGACTTTTAAAATAGCACATATCATGCAAGCAATAGCACCACAAGATATGGTGAGTCAGCCATCAGAATGCTCCACGATATGTGGAAACTCAACAGCCCTATTGAAAACTGACAAATAAGAAAAATGTAGCTATGATGGTACCAGAAGATATAGGTTAAACCTATGATACTGGAAAATGCATACTCAAAAAAAGCCCCACAGAGTAGCCTTACGACTACACTGTGGGACTTAATATATCAACTCAACTTTCGCTGAGTTCGGAACTTACCGTTGCTTTACTCGAGACCGAACAAGGCTCTCAAGCCACCGTCTACACCCGAGAAACCCATGAAGGCAAGACTCAGGAGAGCTGCCGTTACCATGACAATGGCGATACCCTGCATGCCCTTAGGAATGCGAACCAAAGCCTGCTGCTCGCGGATGCCGGCAAAGACAATGAGCGCCAAGGCAAAACCAAGAGCTGTAGAGAAGGCGTAAACCACACTCTGAAGCAGATTGAAGTCTTTCTGAATAACCAAAATGGCTACACCCAGCACGGCACAGTTGGTTGTAATAAGAGGCAGGAAGATACCCAATGCCTGATAGAGAGCTGGCGAAACCTTCTTGAGGATAATCTCCACCATCTGTACCAAAGCGGCTATGACAAGGATGAACGAAAGAGTCTGAAGATACTGCAAACCGAAAGCATCGAGCACGTACTTCTGAACACACCAGGTGATAATGGTTGCCAAAGTCAGGACGAAGGCAATGGCACCACCCATACCGATGGCGGTATCAATCTTCTTCGATACACCCAGGAATGGGCAGATACCGAGGAACTGCGACAAAACAATATTGTTGACGAATATCGCAGAGATAAATATCAATAAATATTCCATATATTACTCCTCCTTATTTCTTTACCTTATTAAATATTGCAATGATGTAACCCAAGGTGAGGAAGGCTCCTGGAGGCAAGATGAACACCAGAATGTTGGTGGTCTCTGGCAAAAGAGTTACTCCGAAGAGACTGCCTGAGCCGAGAATCTCGCGTGCACAACCCAGAATGGTGAGACCGAGGGTGAAACCTAAACCAACACCGATACCGTCTAACAAACTTGCCACTGGCGAATTCTTGGCAGCAAAACTCTCCGCACGCCCCAGGATGATACAGTTAACCACAATCAGTGGAATGTAGATACCCAATGCCTGGTTGATGCTGTCGGGTGCATAGGCGCTCATAAACATCTGCAGAATGGTTACGAAGGCTGCTATCACTACGATGAATACAGGGATGCGAACCATATCGGGAGTGATCTTCTTGATACAGGAAATCACAAAGTTGGTACAAATCAGCACCGCCATAGTAGCCAGTCCCATGGAGAGACCGTTGATGGCGCTGGTGGTGGTTGCCAAAGTAGGACACATACCAAGGAGCAACACGAAGGTTGGATTCTCCTTGATAATACCATTCATTAAAATCTTAATATTACTCATAGTGGCTTATCCTTTCTTTACTTTTGTGGCACCGCTCTTACCGTCTGTACCCTGCTGGGTATAGGCTGCGTATGCCTGGTTAATAGCCTTGAGGAAAGCACGACTGGTAATGGTAGATGCCGTGATGGCATCAACAGCATTGCCACTCTTGTCGTCCTTGCTCACGTGCAGGTTGCCATCCTTTGGTGTCTTGCCAATGATGCTGCCCTTGCCGTCTTTCTGGAACCAAGTGCTGGCCTTGGCACCAAGACCTGGAGTCTCTGAGTGCTGAAGAAGGGTGTAACCCAATATCTTGCCCTCTTTGTCGAAACCTACCAGTACCTTCAGGTCGCCACCAAAGCCGCCTGTGGTGCTCTCTACAGCTGCTCCGAGAGAGTTGCCGCTCTTGTCGGAACAAGCATGAACAATAAAGGTAACCTCCTTGCCGTCTATAGTCTGCGGTACCTCTTCTGGGGCAGTCACCTGCAAGTCGTCGGTTCCCATCACGCTCTTGATACCAGCTGCCAATGACTGCTCAGCCTTCTGGGCGATAGGACCTGATGTGATATGGTTCACATAAGCGAGCACTGCACCTACAACGAGTGCCACACCCACCAATACGAGAACCATGTTCTTCAATGATGATTCTAATTTCTGCATGTCTCTATCCTCCTTATTTCTTTGCAGGCTTCTCACCGAAGCGCTTGGGTTTAACGTATGTGTTAATAAGAGGTGTGAACGCATTCATGATGAGAATGGCGAACGACATACCTTCTGGATAGCTACCCCAGTTGCGGATGATGACTGTCAGCAGACCAATGCATACACCATAGATGAGCATTCCCTTGTGGGTCATTGGTGATGTGACATAATCGGTGGCCATGAAGATGGCACCCAACATCAAACCACCGCTGAGGATAACTGCAAATGGATTGGCATATACAGGGTTGGCCAAGTGCATCAAACCGCTGAATACAAACACGGTAGCGATGATGCTTACAGGAATGTGCCAGGTGATGACCTTCTTCCAGAGCATGTATGCCAAACCGAGCAAGAGGGCGATGGCACAAACCTCACCCGTTGTACCGGCACCGAAGCCCTCGCCTGTAGCACCAAAAAGAAGGCTCAGAGAGTCGGGCAACTGCTGAAGCACAGAGCTGTCGCCTGTCTTGATGGCTGTCTTCATGATAGCCAGAGGAGTGGCAGCTGTTGTGGCATCGGTATAGCTGAGCAGCTGTCCAGCCACAGGCCATGAGGTCATCTGTGCAGGGAAGCTGACGAGCAGGAAGCAACGACCTACCAAAGCGGGGTTGAAAGGATTGTTGCCCAAGCCACCAAAACTCATCTTACCCACACCGATAGCAAACAAGGCACCGATGATGATGATCCAAAGTGGAAGGTTGCTGGGCAGGTTCATGCCGAGCAAGAGACCGGTAATGATGGCAGAACCATCGAGCAGACTGGTCGCGGTCTTGAGAATATATTTTGTGATAGCCCACTCAAAGAAGACGCAGGCAGCCACAGAGACAAGCAGTACTACTGCCGAACCCAGGCCGAAGAAATAGATGGAGGCCAAGATGGCTGGTACGAGAGCTACGATGACTCCGTACATGTTCTTCTCCACCGACTCGTTGCCATGGGCATGTGGCGATAATGAAACGATTAATTTACTCATTTTTATTTCTGTTGGGAAGTTTACGATATATTACTTCTTTGTGTTGCGAGCACGGATAATACCCATCACTGCTGCCTTACCACCGATGATGTTGTCGAGGATAGGACGATGAGAAGGACAGGTAAACTGGCATGAACCGCAGGCGATACAAGAGGTTACCTCTTCTGCCTCCAAACGCTCATACTCCTTCATCACACTCAGTGTGGCAAGCAAGTAAGGCTCTAAGCCCATAGGACAGGCCTCCACACACTTGGCGCAACGGATACATGGCTCAGCCTTCTTGCGGTGAGCGTCGCCATCGGTCAGGACGGTGATGCAGTTGGTGCCCTTGGTGACAGGAACATCAAGGCTGATCACAGCCTTACCCATCATAGGACCACCTGCCAAAACCTTGTTGTCGCCCTCGGGCAGACCGCCACAAGCCTCTATCATCTGAGAGAAAGGTGTACCCATACGAACGAGGAAGTTGCCAGGATTCTTCACCTGCTTACCTGTAACTGTGGTGTAACGCTCGAACAAAGGCTTGTTCTTCATAACTGCCTGATACACAGCAAAGGCAGTACCTACGTTCTGAACGATTGCTCCAACATTGACAGGGATAGCTGGAGGAGCAGGAACCTGACGGCGGATAACGGCATCAACCAACTGCTTCTCACCTCCCTGAGGATATTTCTTAGCCAAAGGCACAATCTCGATACGTGAATCGCCGGCTGTCTTTTCCTCGAAGAGCTTGATGGCTGCAGGCTTGTTGTCCTCGATGCCGATATAGCCTTTCTCTACCTTGGCAGCCTTCATCAGGAGGTTCAAACCTACAAGAATCTCATCGGCATGCTCCATCATAAGACGGTAGTCGGCTGTGATGTATGGCTCGCACTCCACACCATTGATGATGACACACTCGGCCTTGGCACCTGGAGGAGGACACAGCTTGATGAAGGTTGGGAAACCTGCACCACCCATACCTGTGATGCCAGCCGCCTTGATGCGGTTGACGATCTCTTCGGGAGTGAGCTCGGGATGAGATGCTATCGTCTCCAACTTTTCAGAACGGTCGATACTCTCCTCCCACTCGTCGCCTTCTACATTGATGATAATACAAGGCTTGCGGTAACCGGTAGCGTCGATAGACTGGTCTACCTTGAACACAGTTCCCGAAACAGAACTGTAGATAGGAGCACTGACAAAACCACCAGCCTCAGCAAGCAGAGTACCTACCTTCACCTTGTCGCCCTTGGCAACAACAGGCTTTGCAGGTGCACCGATGTGCTGACCAAGAGGGAAAATGGCCTGCTTAGGAAGGGCTGCCACCTGAGTAGCCATCTCGGCTGTAATCTTATTCTCTTCTGGGTGAACACCACCTATTCTAAATGTTCTCAATTTCATGCTTGTTCCTCCTTCTTTACAGGGAAATTAACTTTCACGAGAGCACCTGTTGGGCACTCATCAACACACTTGGTACACATGCGACACTTGTTGAAGTCGACATAAGCCACATTGTTCTCAATGGTGATGGCATCAAACTTGCAGACTTTCTGGCACTTACCGCATCCGATACAAGCAACGCTACAAGCCTTCTTGGCTACTGCGCCCTTGTCGTGATTGACACACTGAACATACACACGACGACCCTTAGGACCCTTCTTGCGAAGCTCAATGATGTGGCGTGGACAAGCCTTGGCACAGGCACCACAGCCAGTACACTTCTCCTCATCCACCTCAGGAAGACCTGTCTCGGGATTGATAGAGATGGCACCGAACTGACAGGCAGCCACACAGTCGCCACAGCCCAGACAGCCAAAACCGCAACCTGTCTCGCCTGCTCCACAAGAGTTCATAGCTGCACAGGTATGCAAACCATCATACTCGGCGATGCGAGGACGATGCTCGCAAGAGCCATTACAACGCACTACTGCCACCTTAGGATCGGTGTTGGCCACAGCGATACCCAAGAGATCGGCTACCTTGCCCATCACGTCGGCACCACCTACAGGACACATCAGTCCTTCGATGCTGCCGGCATCAGCTCCCTTGACCAAAGCTGCTGCCATACCGGAACATCCGGCAAAGCCGCAACCACCGCAATTGGCACCAGGCAGAATCTCGCCCACCTGACCTAATCGAGGGTCCTCATCGACGGCAAACTTCTTGGAAACTACGAAGAGAACCAAAGCGGCAATAAGCGCAATGGCACCGAGCACCAAGACTGCAATCATAATAAAGTTCATAATCTTTGTATTTGTTTTAGTTACTAATATTATTACTTTCCATTGACCTATAGAGTTTTACTTCTCGATGGAGAAGCTGAGTCTGCGTTTCAGCTTGCCACGAAGCAGATACAGACATATATAATAAGGTATAAGTATGCCCAAAGAAGAAAGGGCTGCCATACCTTCTGAGCCCGAAACCTTCAATACTGTCACCAAGGCTACAACCATCAGGACCAAAGGCAGAAGATAACCATACCAGCTGGCACGGAAGCCTACACTGGTATCGGCCAAAACTCTGACCGAGTCGCCAACATGGTATTGAGAAGCATCTGATGTGGTAACTTCCACCAACTTCTCCTTGGTTTCGGAGGCATTGCAGTGGGAGGCTACCTTACAAGCGCTACAAGCCGATGACTGGAGGATGCGCACACGTACTGTTGTGCCATCGACGCCATCGACTACACCGGAATGTTTTATCTTATTGCTCATGCAGTAATTCTTGTTCTTGTATCTTTTTGTCAACCCTGTTTGACTTGCTGTTTTGCCAAGTCGAGTTTACAAAGCTATTTTCAATGCAAAGATAATACATTATTTATAATTGGCAAACAAAAATATGTTTTTTTCAAAAAAAAAGAAACGCAAACGTTTTCTTTGTTTGCGTATACTCTGCTTTTTCGGGATCAAAGGCAACTACTCTGTTCCCCAAACTGTAATGAGTAATTACTTGAATACTACAATATGTTTCGACCTGTACGGTTGGCACGCCCAGAAGATCCAGAAGCACTCCTCCAGCACGCCCTGAACCAACGGTCACCGGCCGAAGGGAAAAGGTAAAGGGCAGAAGCTCTTAGCCCAGGGCAACGCCCTGGGTATAATAGCAATCGGCAATGCGCCCTGTAAGGGCAAAAGCTTTATGTATTTGCCTGAGAGTTTTAAAGCTTTTGCCCTTACAGGGCGACAACCTTGCGTCCATAACAAGAGGGTGTGTCGAAAGTCAAACCAGCACGTCCCGAAGGGACAGAAGTTCATAGCCCAGGGCAAGCGAAGCGACGCCCTGGGCTATGGAGGTCATTGGGCTTTCAGCCCGCGTAATTTGCCTTTTGACGCTCCTTCATGGGGAAATGAACATTTACGAGCTTCTCGCAAATGAGAAAGATTGTGCTTGACACAAACTGCTTACTAATGAAATGAAAAAAATGGCATCCCCGGGGATTGGAGATGCCATTGGAAAAAAGGGATCTTTATTAGATATTATTTGGACTCGTCGTCCCACATGTTCCATGCGTTGACGTTCTCCTTGGAGAGCGACTCCTCACCTTTGATCGTCTCGTCGGTAGATTTGTCGTGTGAAGGAATCGACGTGCATATCATGTTGCTTACGGCCACTCTCACCACTACGGTCTGAGGGCGGCAGATATATGTTTTCTTATCATTCATAACCAATGATGCTATAGTTTGCTTGATGTTATCCTAATTTCATGAGATGGAAGTTACTTCACCAGTAGCTTGCGCACCGAGCCGTCGCTCATGCGAACGATGTTGATGCCGCGCACCATCTTACTGCGCTTGTCGCCGGCAATGCCATAGACGCCTGTGGCCTTGGCGTTGGTGGGCATTTCCACCTGGGCCACACCCGTGGCGTCGCTGAAAACCACCTTGGCCATGAGGCTCGCAGCCGTCTTGTCGCGAAGGATGTAAGCACGATAGGCAGGAATGTAGGAATCTTCGGCCAAGCGATAGAAGCCCACGCCAGCGGTCTTGTTGCCAAGCAACATATAGTTGTGGTTCTCAAAATCGAGGTTGCCGCCTGCGATGCGCTTGTAGGTGCCACTCAGGATGTTGTCGGCGGGAGCCGCAGCCTCAGCGTCGGTGCGTGTGAAGGTGTAGGTGCCGGGAGTCTCAGAGAAGAGCACTACGCCAACGCCCTGAGGCAGCACGTCGCCCTCATAGCTTTTAAGGATCACCGAGCAGGGAGTGGCCTTGTCGTCGTACTTCGTGGCGGTAAACACCTTGACACCCGCAGGCACGATGCCGTTCCAAGGCAGGCATGTGGTGGCAAACTTGGCGTTGGTGATCTTCACGTCGAGACGCTCATACTCGGCGATCATATCCTGCAACTTTTTGATGTCGTCGGCGCTGCGAGAGTAGTTGGAGTTTTGGGTGTCTTGAAGGACGGATGAGAGCCGGGCGTCGAGGTCCTCGCGAGTGCCGAGCAAGCTGAGCGCCTTGTTGTAGAGGCCCACATAGGTGAGATAAGCCTGCTTCTGTTCCTCAGAGATGAGAAGCCAGTCGTTGTAGACATCTTTGGTCTCAGCAGCGGTATATATTTTCTTTCCTTTCTCCGTGGCAACGGTAAAGAAGTGGGTGTGCTCATCTAAAAAAGTCCAAACATCCTTCAATCCGATGCGGTGGCTACCAGCGGTAATACCTGGCTCGTGGTTGTTGAACGTGGTGGCACCAGTTCCTGACACCACACCTTGTTGTTGTTTAAACTGTCTCATTTGCAGACGATAACCATCCTCATTGCTGATGGTAAACTGATCGCCCCCATAGATATGCCAGATAGGAGCCTGCGTGATGTTGGTGACCACGGGGTCAAAGTCGTTGGACACGAAATAGTGGCTACCCACATTATAAAGATAGACCGCCTGATCGTTGCCCACCCATGTCTCACCGCGCCAGAACGAATCGGAGGTGGCGGGAGCGTAGGTTGTGCCTTCAGCGCGGAACTCAACGACCACAGGCACGTGGTCGCCCAGCAGGGTGCCGTCGGCCTTGAGATAATTGTCGGCATCGAACACGATGGAGTTGGGGGTGAGCTGCATGCCACCGTGGGTGGGGTTAAGATAGAGAACCTTATCCACAATCTCGTTGGCAACATAAGCGCTCGACTTGGTGCGGTCGGCCTCAGGAACGACAAGCGCCTCGCTACCCAGCTTAGGATAGAGGCCGCCCTTGCACTTCTCCACCCACACATCGCTCACGGTGTAGTTGCCATCGGCCACGATGGGATTGGTGAAGAGGTTGAGGATGTCGTCGCGAGTGTAACGACTGTTGGTGTCGCCCATCACAATCTTCGGAAGACCGCTGTTGTTGGCAATGATGGCATCGCGAAGCTGCTCCCACTGTGAGGCGCGCGCCTTGTTGTCGGCATCGGAGGTCTCAGCATCCATGTGCATGATATAAAACTCCACAACGATGTTCTGGCCGAAGTTGACGCGGTAGTAACGGTAGCCCTTGGTGATGAGCTCGTCGGCGCCATCAGAGAAGTGACCATAGTTCTGGTTCCACGGAGCCCACCTCTCAGCATCGAACGAGTAACCGTTCTTCACGAGAAACTGAAGGCCGTCGGTAGGGAAACGCAGCTTCATCAGGTCGACGTTACCCTCGTTGTTCAGCGCGATGCGTCCGCGCCATGTGCCCATCTGGTATTGGCCATCGAGACCCACCTTCAGGTCGCCATTGTAGTTGAAATCCTGGCTCAGGTGCGGAAGTCCGTGGATGGCCCACCAGGCATGTTAACCGAAGATCA
>OMFM01000742.1_pt1 | contig 11893 bp, 7 predicted proteins | sample 1645661 | NCBI WGS metagenome assembly OMFM01 (sample SAMEA103958128, study PRJEB25191) | human gut metagenome | reverse complement strand
AGCGGGGTGTTTTTTCATGCTCGGCTCCGCTTGCTTTTCCTTCGTATGTTTTGGGGATATGAACCCGTTGCATGTGTATAACGTGTATGCCTATTATAATAGGTAAGCGGTCATTTGTTTAAATGGTCGCAGCGACAGAAAATGCCGTCGCCCTGACAGGATTATCTGTCACTACGACAGGATTTTTCGTGTCGGGAGGTGGAGACAGACCGGCTGGGACCAACCGTTGCGCAAGGGTTACTTCATTATTAACGGTTTCTTTTGGAAGTCGCGGGTAGCATTGTACCGTACGCTGACGGACTTCCTGCAAGACCAGAACGCTTGATTATAAGCATCTGTGCTGTCTTTTTGAAAGCCATCATTATTTTTATATACTTAATAGTTGTTTATAGTTCAAAAAGTATTACCTTTGCAAACGAAATCAGAATATAAAGAAACGTTTATCAAGTAGAGTATGAAAGCAGCAGAAGTCTTAGACACCCTGAAACGCCGCTTCCCTGGCGAGGCGGAGTACCACCAAGCCGTTCAAGAGGTCTTGGAAACCATCGAAGATGTCTATAATGAGCACCCTGAGTTTGAGAAAGCGAATTTGATTGAGCGTCTGTGCATTCCAGACCGTATCTTCTCGTTTCGCGTGACTTGGGTGGACGACAGTGGACGGGTGCAGACCAATATGGGATACCGTATACAGCATAATAATGCCATTGGCCCGTACAAGGGAGGTATACGTTTCCACTCTTCGGTCAATCAATCCATCTTGAAGTTCCTGGCTTTCGAACAGACGTTTAAGAACGCATTGACCACGTTGCCGATGGGAGGTGGAAAAGGTGGCTCGGATTTCAGCCCGCGTGGGAAGTCGAATGCGGAAATCATGCGCTTTTGCCAAGCGTTCATGATGGAACTATGGCGCCATATCGGTCCGGACACCGACGTGCCTGCCGGAGACATCGGTGTCGGCGGACGCGAGGTTGGTTATATGTACGGAATGTATAAAAAAATGGCACGCGAGAATACCGGAACGCTGACCGGAAAAGGACTTGAATTTGGCGGGTCGTTGATCCGTCCGGAAGCCACTGGTTACGGTAATGTATATTTCTTGCTTGAAATGCTCAAAACGCGTGGTATTGACCTGAAAGGCAAGGTCGTTACGATTTCCGGTTCTGGTAATGTGGCTCAGTACACCGCCGAAAAACTTATAGAATTGGGAGCTAAGGTCGTGACGATGTCCGACTCAGATGGGTATATTTACGACCCGGACGGAATTGACCGCGAGAAACTTGACTATATCATGGAGTTGAAGAACCTTTATCGTGGCCGTATTCGCGAATATGCAGAGCAGTATGGTGTGAAGTACGTTCCCGGGGCGCGTCCTTGGGGTGAGAAGTGTGACATCGCCATGCCGAGCGCAACGCAGAATGAACTGACAGGAGAAGACGCCAAGACACTTTTGGCTAATGGCTGCTTTGCAGTAAGCGAGGGTGCTAACATGCCGTCGACACCTGAGGCCATCGATGCTTTCCTCGAAGCCAAGATTCTTTATGCTCCGGGCAAAGCTGCCAACGCCGGTGGCGTGTCGGTGTCGGGACTGGAAATGACGCAGAACGCACAGAAGCTCAGTTGGACAGCAGAAGAAGTCGACCAGCGGCTTCAACAGATCATGCAGAATATCCATGCGCAGTGTGTGAAGTTCGGTACACAGCCGGACGGTTATGTGAACTATGTGCGGGGAGCCAATGTGGCCGGCTTCATGAAAGTAGCCAAGGCTATGATGGCGCAAGGTATTCTTTGAGAGCGGCTGACACATTATTAATTACATCAAGGGCGGCTTCCGATTGCAGGAAGCCGCCCTTGATGTTGTTAGGATTTTGGCGTGTGCGAATTGCGAGTGGTAGTACGCGTTGAAGATGGCTTTCGCACAGAAGATTTAACCGAACAGCCGGTTTATGTTGTCCTGTGGGATAATGACAATGACAGTCTTTCCGTCCGGAGTATAGTTTGGCGTTTCACAGGCGAAGAGTTGTTCCACGAGGGCTTTTATTTCTTTTTCTCCAATCACCTGACCGATGGGAACCGCCACCTTCTTAGCCATGGCGAATGCTATCGTGTGGTAGATTTCGTCACCAAGTTTCTTATTGCTTCCTTGGGAGATTTCCTCGATGATATTGAGCAGTAATTGCACAGGGTCGAGGCCTTCGGTCCCGGAGGGGACACCGTTGATAGCGTAGCTCCCACCGCCCATTGGAGCAAGGTCGAAGCCGATGTATTTCAGCTGGTCCATAACATCGGTCAGGAGTTTGGCCTGAGAAGGGGACAGTTGCATCATTTGGGGGAAGAGTACCCCTTGTGACAATCCATGTTGCTCTTCGATGTTTCGTTTGTAGTTTTCGTAAAGGATACGGACGTGGGCGCGATGTTGGTCGATGAGCATAAGGCCGGATTTGACTGAGGTGATCAGGAAACGACCCTTGAATTGGATGAAATCCGTATCGACACTTTCCCAGTCTGTTTCAGTATCTTCGAAAAGGCTGTCGGGCACATTTTGCGGCGTTGTCTCTTCATCATGGCTGTTGGCGGAAGTTACGGGAGACTGTTGCAGTGCGTCGTATAGTTCATTCCATTGTGAGGCACCGCTGTTTGGAGTTCTGTATGATTGCGGGACAGACGGATGGTCAAAAGGGTTGTAGCCCGTGTCGATTTTGACAGACGGGATTGTCGCGTGCTTGTTGTCTGAGAAAGCGGGGATATCCGGGCGGAAACTGACGTCGAAATCAATAGTTGGCACGGATGAGAATTTGCCCAAAGCTTCACGTGCCGCAGCAACGATGATGTGCCAGATCTCTTGGTCGTCCTCAAATTTTATTTCAGTTTTAGTCGGATGGATATTGACGTCAATGCGGGCTGGGTCGACATTAATGTGGATGAAGAACGGAATGTTCTCTCCTTCGGGTATCAGGCGGTCATAGGCGGACAGCACAGCCCGTGTAAAGTAGGGATGTCGCATGTAGCGACCGTTAACAAAGAAGAATTGTTGCGCACCTTTCTTTCTCGAACTTTCTGGTGTACCGATGTAACCGTCTAGTTTGGCGAGTGTGGTGTCCACATGAATGGGGATAAGGTTCTTGTCGAGCTTCTTTCCGAAGATGCCCAGAATGCGTTGGCGCAGTTTGCCGGCCGGGAGGTTGAGCAGGCAGTTCCCTTCGTTGTGGAGCTGCATGGCAACAGACGGGTTGGCCAGCGCGATGCGCTCGAATTCGTTCAGGATGTTGTTTAGTTCCGTTTGGTTGGATTTGAGAAATTTGCGCCGGGCCGGAATGTTGTAGAAGAGATTGTTGACCGAGAAATTGGCACCTACGGGGCAGGCGATGGGTTCTTGTTCAATGATCTTCGACCCTTCGATGAGAAGGCGTGTTCCCAATTCTTCTTCGGCGGTGCGTGTTTTCAGTTCAACCTGTGCTACGGCTACAATAGATGGCAGCGCTTCTCCGCGGAAGCCCATAGTATGAAGGGCATACAGGTCTGTGACGTTTCGGATTTTCGACGTGGCATGCCGCTCAAATGCCAAGCGTGCGTCTGTTTCAGAAAGTCCGCAACCGTTGTCTACTACTTGGATGTTGGTTTTCCCTGCATTCACGACCCATACTTGGATGAGCGAGGCACCGGCATCGATAGCGTTTTCGACCAGCTCTTTGATGACGGATGCAGGACGTTGGATAACCTCTCCCGCCGCAATTTGGTTGGCGACGGAGTCCGGCAAAAGTTGAATGATTCCTCCCATGACTTGTTTGGTTACGCTTTTTTGCCCAAGGTTTGCAGTGGTGCGGAGCGCCGTATTTGCTTTTTGAGTTCTGTGCCGGCTTTCTTCGGTCGCCATTCGAACAGATCGAATTTGTCACGAGGGCGAATGTAGTCGAACCACGCGAAATTTTCAAGTCTGAGTTTGTCGTTTGGAATGATCGAGACGTCGTAGAATGTACCTGTCGCTTCGGGTGTCCATATCCTTTTGAGTTTCCGGTTTTCCATGAACATTCTCAGCTGGCTCGTTTCTGTATAGTTCAGTCCAACGATGACACTGTCCTCGTCCAAGGGGTAGTAGATGACGTAAACGTTGCCCTCCGCTTGATTTTCTCGGATTTCTCCTTTTTCGAAGTACGACTTCATGATTTGGCTTGTCACTTGGTTATAGTGGATGCTGTCGAACTGTTCAACCAGCAGAGCTTGGTTCTCAACGCGCACGCTGTCGATGGTGGAGTCGTTGAGGAAAGTATAGATTTCCTCACCGAGCAGTTGCTGCTTATTGTTCCATACGATGGGATCACGGTACATGGCCATCCGTCGGATGCCGGTGTTGTAGACGAGCGAGTCGCATACGGCCTGCACGTCCGAACGGTAGGCACGGACGTGGAAGTAACCGTGCAGCACGCGATAGACGGAGTCTGTATCCATATTGTAGGTGTACAGGCGGAGCGTGTCTGCGTGAACGAATAGCGTGTCGGTGATGTTGGAATAATCTTTGAGCAAGGCTTTGTCTGTGGCGTAGGCTTGGCCAGTCAGTTCGTTGTATTGGCAGTATTCGCCCGTGAGCATGTTTTTGTTGGACTTGTCATCGTATATGACGTTGCCGAACGCGCGCATCATGCCGCTCTGTTTGTCATATGAGATGCTGTCGCCTATCATTTGCCTGCCGTTTTTGTTGGCTACTACGGAACGATCCATCAGACGGACGTTCTCGGTGGTGGTGTTGTAGTAGGCATGCTCAGTGTAGATGTTGTTCTCCTTGTCCTTAATGTTAGACGGCCCCATCACCTCGGCCCATTTAGTCTGCGTGTTATAATGCAAGGTATCGGATGTGAGGTCAAATTTCGGGCTGGTGAGGTGGACGTTGTAGTTGAAAAGGGCTTCTTTCGTATTAAGAAAGTATTCGCCCCAGTCGGACGTCAGGATGTTGTCTCCGTCGACGAGGCGACCGCCCTCGAAAAAGTAGCCTATGTTGTAAAGGCGGTCATAGTTGAGGCTGTCGGTGTAGAGCGTGGATTCGCGGTGCTTCATTACGACGTTGTGGCGTACTTGCGCGAGCTGCGTGTTCCCGTCATAAAAAAGATAGTCGCCCGTTAGAGAGAGTGTGTCTCCTTGGATGATTTTCACATGTCCGAACGCTTCGACAGAGTTCGTAGTTTCGTATTGGTATGCGCTGTCGCAGTACATTTGAATCCCGTTATGGAACAAATGTACGTTGCCCGTTAGGATGCGGGCGTCGGGGTTGAGAAATTGATTATGCCTGAGGTTATCCGAGTGGATGAGTTCGACTATGTCCTTGCTCGGCGTTCTCGGCCTGTCAGTTTGTGAGAAAGCGTAGGCTTGGACAAGGATGAGGAGCATCCCGGTCCAAGCCAGCCTAAGTAAATATGAGTGACGGCTCATCACGTGGTCACGTTTATCATTTTTGCCATCCGGAGTATTTCAGGTCGCACTCTGCAATTCCCGGGTTCATCCTGACGTATGTTGTCTTTAACTTGTCTTTTATCCATTGCTCAATTTTTTCTTCGCGGCGTTTAGCCAGTACTCGGTCTTTGAGCAGTTGGAAATCTTCTTGCATGTTGGCGCGGTGGCGTTCGATGCGATTCTTGACTTTAACGATGGCGCAGACTTCCTGACCGCCGTTCTTAATCATTGTGAATGGCTGGGAAATCTCGCCTGTTTTGAGCGTGTCGACGACTTTGGCGACGTCTTGGGGTAAGTCTTGCATCTTGAAGCGCGACGTTCTCTCTCCCATTTCCTCGTCTACGTTCACCATAATGCCATGGTTGTTACGCGTATCTTTGTCGTCAGATATGTAGGCCGCACCTTCATCGAAAGAGAATTTTCCCGCCCGTATATCATTACCGATAGAGTCCAAGCGCGACAGGGCTTTGTCTATTTCGCTTTGTGGAACCTCCGGTTTCAACAAGATGTGACGGACGTTGACCTTGTCACCCTGTCTGCCAATAAGTTGTATGATATGGTAGCCATATTCAGTCTTAACGATCTTCGATACTTTCTTGGGGTCTGTAAGGCTGAATGCTACATTCGCAAATTCCGGAGCGAGCGCCGTGCGGTTCATGTAACCGAGTTCTCCGCCATTCCGTGCACTACCGTCTTGCGAGTAAAGCATGGCCAGTGTAGAAAACTCAGTCTCGCCTTCGTTCACCCGGCGGGCATATTCACGCAGTTGATTTTCTACGCGCTCAATCTCTTTGCGTGGAACCTCGGGCGTTTGCGTGATGATTTGTACTTCGACTTGTGTTGGAACAAGAGGAAGGCTGTCTTCGGGCATGTCTTTATAGAACAGGCGTACTTCGGCTGGGGTGACCTTCACGTTTTCCACGATTTTTTGTTGCATTCGTTGGATGCGGAGGTTGTTGCGTGCAGGCTCACGCCACATTTCGCGGAGTTGCCGCATCGTTTTTTTCGTGAATTGTTCAATGCGTTCCGTAGAGCCGAAGTTTTGCAGGTATTGATTCTCGCGGAAACTGATTTCCGATTGTACCTCACTCTCTGTCACTTCAATGCTGTCGATTTCTGCTTGGTGCAGGAAGAGCTTCTGTACGGCAATCAGTTCTGCGATCCGGCAAAATGGGTCGCCGTCGTATTGCTGCCCGCTCAGTTCCGAGTTCAGGCGTTCGGCTTCTACGTCGGAACGAAGAATCGGGTCGTCGCCGACAATCCAAATCACCTCGTCGGCAATGTTTCTCTGTGCTCCGGCCGGAATAGCGAAGACCAAACTTATGGCGAGAATAGTGGCCAGTTCTTTGATTTTAGTCATTGTGATTGTTTACCGTTTTCAGGATTTCCTTGTTTACCTCGAATGTGTATTTTTTCCTGAGGCTCTCCACCCATTGGCGTTCGAGCTCTTCTTGATAATCTCCGATGACCATGCCCATTGCGTCGTTGAGTTCCTTCGGGTTCTTCAACTTTTTGCCGGCAACGCCGATATAGTCGAAACCGTCTGGTCGCTTTACTTGTGGTCCGTCGAAGACCAACTCGTCGACATATTTGTTGTCGCCTTTCTTGAAATAGTCCGGGATCATGACCTTGACGCGTTCAGTCGAGTCCGTGTTGAAGGCCTTGTCTATGGCTTTGTCCCAGCTGTTATCCTTGATTTTCCGCAGCATTTTGGCGACGGGCTTAATCAACTTCTTGTCGGTCGTGTAAAACAAGAAACCTTTGAAGCGCGGCTCGGTCCACTTGTAAGATTTTTTATGTTCTTTGAAGTATTTTTCGAGTCCTACTGTGTCGTTGGCAGCTTTGTCCCAGACTTTTGCTTTACTGATGTCGTAGAGGAGCAGTCCGTCGTAGTATTCCTGGATCAAGTATTTCAAGGTCGGGTCTTGTGCAGTAGCTTTATTGAGTAGGCTGTCAATCACCATGTCGCGAGTCAGCTTTCCGTGGGAAGCGCTGATCATTTTTTGAATGGTATGTTCTCCCGACTTTTCTTTAATGTCACGTTGTTCGAGTGCTTTGACAAGAGTCGGTTTCAAACGTGTGTATGATTCGAGGGGACGACGGCCGTTCATCCGGATAATGTGGAAGCCGACCGGTGATTCTATGGGTTGTGATGTCTCACCGTCTTTCAGCTTGTAGGCCGCATCTTCAAATGCTTTGATTGTCGATCCGGGACCGATCCATGGGAGCTGTCCTCCTTTGTGTGCTGTTCCCCGGTCTTCTGAGTTCTGGCGTGCCAGCAGAGCGAAGTCGGCACCGCCTTTGACTAAGGTATAGATAGAGTCGACGCGCTGTTTTATGCTGTCATAGTAGGCCTGGGGGGCATCTTGCGGCAGTCTGAAAAAAATGTGCGCCGGGTGGATCAGGTCTTTTCCGCCCATGCGCTGTTCCAGGCGGCCGTAAAGTTGGCGGGCCACGGAATCAATATACATCGTGTCTATCAGCATGGGGGTCAACTGCATGTCGCGATAGTTCTCAAACTCTTTCCGGAACGAGGCTGTTGTATCCAAGCGTGCGGCCAGCGCATCTTCAACTTTCAGTTTGTAGTTGATGAACATGTCGACATATGCGTCGAGGCTCGTCTGTTCCGCTTTGTTTGTCGTATTGTTCTTGTTGAATGAGTACTCGAACTCTGACCGTGTGATGTCCTTGCCGTTTATTTTCATCAGGACGGGGTCGTCTATGACCTTGCCTGCCCCAGTGGAGCAGGCAAGGCATAAGGCGATAGTGCCGAGAAGTTTTTTCATCTGGATGTGAGGTTTGGGTATTATTCAGGACGGCTGTAATTGGGAGCCTCGCTGGTAATGGTGATGTCGTGTGGATGGCTTTCGAGCACGCCGGCGTTCGTGATGCGGGCGAACTTGGCATTGTGCAGGGCGTCGATTGTGCCGGCTCCGCAGTAGCCCATACCTGAACGCAGACCACCGACCAACTGATAGATGACCTCTTGGACTGAGCCTTTGTAGGGCACGCGGCCGGCTATGCCTTCGGGGACGAGTTTTTTGGCATCGACAACCGACGACTGGAAGTAGCGGTCTTTCGATCCATTCTCCATGGCTTCGAGGGAGCCCATGCCGCGGTAGGTCTTGAACTTACGTCCGTTGAAGATGATGGTTTCACCCGGCGATTCTTCCGTGCCGGCCACGAGTGAGCCGACCATTACGCAGTCGCCACCGGCTGCCAGAGCCTTGACCACGTCGCCCGAGTAGCGTAGACCTCCATCGGCAATGAGAGGGATACCGGTGCCTTTGAGCGCGCAGGCCACGTCGTAGACGGCTGATAACTGGGGGACACCCACACCGGCGATGATGCGCGTCGTGCATATGGAACCCGGCCCGATGCCCACTTTGACTGCGTCAGCGCCAGCTTCGGCCAGCATTTTGGCTGCTGCGCCTGTGGCGACGTTGCCTACAACGATGTCCACGTCCTTGAAACTGGCCTTGGCTTCGCGCAGTTTCTCGATGACGTATTTCGAATGACCATGGGCTGTGTCGATGACGATGGCGTCGACGCCGGCCTTGATGAGGGCTTCCATGCGGTCGAGTGTGTCGTTCGTCACGCCGACGCCTGCGGCTACACGGAGGCGGCCTTTGGCGTCTTTGCAGGCCATGGGCTTGTCTTTTGCTTTCGTAATGTCCTTATAGGTGATCAGACCGACCAGTCGTCCTTCACGGTCAACGACCGGGAGTTTCTCAATCTTGTTTTCTTGCAGGATTTGTGATGCGGAGGTCAAATCGGTCTGCTGCGTCGTGGTCACGAGGTTCTCGCTCGTCATGACGTCGTCGATGAGTTTGTCCATCTCGCGTTCGAACCGGAGGTCGCGGTTTGTCACAATGCCGACCAGCTTGCGGTCGTCGTCGACGACGGGGATACCGCCGATGTGGTACTCACGCATCAGCATGAGCGCGTCGCGGACGGTTTTGCCGCGGATGGTGACGGGATCGTATATCATGCCGTTTTCGGCACGCTTGACAATGGCTACTTGGCGGGCTTGCTCGTCGATCGGCATGTTCTTGTGGATGACGCCGATTCCGCCCTCGCGGGCTATGGCAATAGCCATAGGCGCTTCGGTTACGGTGTCCATGGCGGCTGTGACAAACGGCACTTTCAATTCGATGTGGCGTGAAAAGTGCGTGGTGAGCGACACGGTGCGCGGGAGAACTTCGGAATAAGCGGGAACAAGGAGGACGTCGTCGAAGGTCAAACCGTCCATCACGATTTTGTCAGCAATAAATGATGTCATGAGGGTAGTGATTTTATTGCACGCAAATTTACAAGTTTCCGGCCAACTGACCACAAAAATAGACGACTATTTTTGTAATTTTATCACTTGGCGGGTGCGGAGGGATGGCTGGATGGGGTGGACCAGGATGCTGCCTGTCGGCTGCGCCTTATGGCCAGGGACGAATCCAAGTGTCCGTGAATACTATGCCCGGCTGGGTGTGAAAAACGGGAGCTGTTGATGAAAAAACTGTAGCAGTGACAGCACGGGCGGAAGCAGTTTCCGTCTTCCTTTGCAGACCGTGCGGTTTGTTCATTTCACCGGGAGGCCTTTCAGGTGGTGAACCACAGCTTGTATCCGGCCATAGACTCCGGTCATGAGACAGAAAAGGCGGTAATGGGAGCGCAAGGGCATGTAGCCGAATTTGTGGCGCATGGCCGGGTCGATGAGGTTGATGTCGGCTTTACGCCAATGTTCGTGAAGTTTCCGGCGAATGAAGAGGTTTTCTTCCTTTGTGAACTTTTTGCGATGGCGACGCCAATAGATATGGGATTCTATGAGGATGCGCCAATGATGCGTTTCTTGTTGGGCCAGCAGCGAGCGGGAAACCCTTTCGGCTTCCAACTGGCGCTTCATGCTCAGTTCGGCGTCGAGGCGGTCGAAGTGGCGGATGCTGCAACGGCGGGTGGTAGACTGGTCGTGCTGTCGGTAATAGTATTTTCCGCTTGACAGGCGAACCTGTCGGCAATGAAGGTAGTGGATACGTGTCGTGTTATCGTCGCTGAAAAGCCGGCAGCTGTCGTCGAAGGGGTAGCGTTGATGAATTTCCCGGCGCACGAGGTAGAGGCCGTGCAGGCTCCAGTCCATGCTCAGCCGGAAAGCTTCTTCGCCCGTAAAACAGCGCCCTGACGCTCGGAGAGGGTAGGGGACGCAGCGCCCCGACGACTGGTAGAAGTAGACGAGCTCGAAAAGGGCAGCGTCGGTTTCGGGAGTGGACGTGGCTGTGGCATAGGCCTCAGCCAAAGCGTCGGGAGCCAGCCAGTCGTCGCTGTCAACCATGGTCACGAACTCGCCGTCGGCCCGCGTTAGCCCGTAGTTGCGCGCCCGGGCTTGCCCCAGATTTTCGCTGTGGCGCAGCAAGACAAAGCGCGGGTCAGCGTCTGCGTAGCGTTTCATGATGCGCCACGTTCCGTCAGTAGAGGCGTCGTCGATGCAGACAATTTGAATTTCCCTGAGCGTCTGTCTGACGAGAGAGTCCAAGCATTGCGTAAGGTAGGTTTGGGCGTTGTATGCAGCGACTAAGATGGTGACTTTGTTAGGCATTTGTGCCGGTTTTCAGCAGTGTTGATGAAGAGGATTTTCCTCTTTCTTGTGCGAAAATAAACATTCTCTAAGAAAAATGCTAACTTTGTCCCACCAAAAATGTCGACAATTATGACAGATGTTCCACGATTGAGTTTTATAGTGCCCGTATATAATACGGAACCATATCTTCGCGAGTGCGTTGACAGCCTCCTTGCGCAGGACCTTGCTGATTGTGAAATCATCTTGGTCGATGATGGTTCGACGGACAGAAGTGGAGCTATCTGTGACGAATATGTGAGAAGGGACAATCGTATCAGGGTCGTACACCAACAGAACGCAGGTCTGAGTGCTGCACGTAATGCGGGGCTTGAAGTGGCGCGGGGAGAGTTCTTGGCTTTCGTGGATTCGGATGATTCTGTCGCTCTTAACACTTATGTTGCCAACGTTTCTTTCCTACAAGCCGATCCGGAACTCGATTGCGTGGAATTTCCCGTGTCGGTCTATACCGGTTCTCCGCGTCAGCGGATATGGAAGCCCGGTTGCCGCCGGGTGGCTGGACAACCCGACGTGTTTACGGATTGGATCAACTCACGGCGTTATGTGCACTCCTATGTATGGAACAAGATTTACCGCCGGGCATTGTTCCAGGATGTTCGCTTTCCCGTAGGAAAGAACTTTGAGGATGTGTGCACGCTTCCGCGTCTGTTGCACCGGGCACGCGCTGTTCTTCTTTCGGAGGTCGGGCTCTATTACTACCGTTATCGCGAGGATTCCATTACAGTCCGCTCGACGGCACGCACCCTTCGCGACCGTATGGAGGCGTTCCGTGCGCTCTATTACGAGGCACGCTCGTTCGAGACCTGCCGTCGGGAGTGCGTGGTGATGTAT